>WLWD01003662.1_pt1 | contig 43572 bp, 28 predicted proteins | sample 6712731 | NCBI WGS metagenome assembly WLWD01 (sample SAMN12718690, study PRJNA576275) | sponge metagenome | isolation source: marine sponge | host: Mycale hentscheli | place: New Zealand: South Island, Marlborough, Capsize Point | collected 2014-11-01 | reverse complement strand
GAAGAAACAAAACAACACTAGACTGCTTTTGAGAACACACTTTTAATAATATGCATAGATTCTATGTTGTAGGCCAAATTTATTAAGTAAAAACTTTAAACAACAATATCACTATTATGCTGTTGTATTTTTAATTATGTAGCTATAGCTATACTTCTTATGCATAACTGTTCACATAATACAAACATTGATATTTTTACAACAATTGTTATTATGACAAATTGATCCATAATTAATAGTAATAAAAGTTCAAAGTTTAAGGCTAATACAAAGTCTACATCTTATGATATACATTCTGATACAAAATTTACTTCTGTAAAATTCAATTATAATAAACCTCTCAAACGAAATTGTTACATATTGCTCTGAATAAGTTAATAAGCATCCTCTACATTTCTGTCCACATGATCGGGAACACCTTCATAACTTTGGTTTATTTCTCTTCCATGCACTCGGCTATCTGTACTGTCCATAGGCTTCATTTTACTCAAGTTACTTGCGTTTGTTGCATCACTGTCTGGAAATTTGTGGGTTTCATATGCCTGACATGGTGTAAATGAAATCTCTTCTTCTTTGTTATTTTCTACATTGTTACTTCTTGTTATTGCCACATTATCAATAGTGTCATATACATGGAGATCATTACTCTGAACTGCCTCACTTTCCATTGGTTGATGCTGAAAATTCTGTAATTTAACTTGTGAAGATCTAAAAACAAACAACAATTATTTGAATTGAGTGTTTCTAGTGTTTAATATTAAATTTAACTGTTATTATAGCCTTTATGCAGTTTATACTCACATGTTTCAAGCTGAATTCTTTCTTAATGGATCTCTATATTTTATTCTAACGTATACAATTACTGCAAACATAATGAATAAAGTTAATATAGTTACACTAACAAGAGACACGATAATTATAGTAGCATTAGTAATTGTTTTTGTAATAGGAGTATTAGTAATAATTGTTGTAATAGTAGAAGAGCCACACTCCTCTTCCCTTAAAGAAGCAATTAACACTGGACAAGAAGATTTAACATTTAAAATTTGCGCTTTAATATTTATTGAAGGTTTTGTTAACACCCATTGCTGCAATATTTGTACTAAATCGAGTGCTGCCACTTCTGATGTGCCCTGAAATTGTGCTCTGTATGTAACAATTTCAGGTGAGTTGGCAAAGCATTGAAATCCTCCATTTAGAATTTCAGTATTCATATCAATTTTACAGTGGCACTGTTCTATTAATATTGATGTAATGTGAGAAATGATGTCCTGAGATTTTTCTGATGGATTATCATTCTGATCAAACATAACATATAATAAATAATTAATTTAAATAATACTGACTTACTGTGTATAAATTACAGGAGGTACCAATATGAATGACAATCTGAAACAATTCACCTAAAAAGATATACACACTTAATATCACTAGATATAATGTAATCGATGTCAAAAAATGTTGACTAGCTACTTAGCCTGTGCATATGAAAAATTAGAATTAAGTTTAATTTATAAAAACACTTCAATGATGTTTTATATAAAGTTATATTGAATCAATTTTAGTTCATGAGAAAAGATATGTTTATATTAATGGAAATTTATACATAAAAATTATAACATTTACAGTTTGGCTAGTCTAATAACATTGAAATTGCTTCCAACAATGTTGGAAAAGGAACAAAAAAGTTGATAAACATACGTACTGGATGCTGTAAGAATGGAGACAATGCTAGAACGTAATATAATAATTGGATCTTGTAAAGCTGCATCTAGTATTGTCACATAGATTTTATATCTAGTGCCTTCTCTTAGACCAGTCAATGTGGCACTCCAAGTTCCATTAGCATAAGATTGAGCATTGCTAGAATTATATATAGATCTAACAGAATAAGTAGAGTTTAGTTCAGCAACAACCGGCATCAATGTGATTATTTTAATAACCAGAACAAAAATTCCACTATTTGTACCTGAAAATAGTTGTTTCCAAAGGGAGAGTTCCACGTTATTGCTAGACTAGTTTCCAATATGGCAGTGATAATAATATTGGTTGGTAGAGGTACTGCAAAGAAAGATTTTATTATGGTCAGAATACAAGGTTGTAGTCTATTAGGATTAGATTTACTAGGTTTAAACAATATACCACATTTTGTCTTGTTTGTATGCTTTATGAACCAGTTGCAGAGAACAATCAGTAGCATAGGAATGGAGGGTCTCAGTGGGCTGGAGCCGTCTCGCCATACCACTGACAATGAATATTGAAATGACACTCAACATTAGGAGTGTTATTTCAGTCAATGAGTGACTTAACAACAAGATTCAACGGAAACATGACCTTATACAGGATAGCTACTTCTTACACACAGCGTATGTGTGGAGGCCCTTATGAAATTTGTTCAAATGCTTATGAACATGCCACAGGGAAGTCTAAATAGAGAATCGAGAGAATCAATACAGGTGATTTAATATGGTGCTGGTGAAATGTCACTCATTCCGTATCATGAGAAAGTACAATAGGACTATGATTGTTGTTGTTGTTGTTGTTGTTGAAACCTTTAATTATGTACAGAGTCCAACTAGATACAATTCCCACACTTATCCCCAGCACCATTATTCTCCATTGGCTAAATCTATATTGCCATAAAATGTATACTACAATGGGAATCAAAGTTTCATTCATGTTGCTGTTTACATATTCATGAGATGAAATAAGTAACACTTAACCAGCACCAATATTATCATCGCATGTACTCAAATAACACTGTCTCTACCATCATTAGTATACACTTGTACAAACTGTAATATTATATTCAATCAAACTGTTTGGTTTTCAATCATTGGTTTGTTCATTTACTGGTTGAGTTCCCCTGTGGTAAATTCATTCCCAAGCACAAGCTTTGTAACATATTGACACTTGCACCCAGGAATAGTTATAAGTTGCTGTTAGTAATAAATGTCTATTCGCCATACAGGCCATGTCTCTGTGCCAGTTTGTTATTAGAAGTATCTCATTATCGTAATCGCCTCATTATCATCAGGAGTGTCATTTGAAAATTCATTGTTCTTTGCAATCTTCTTCTTAGAAGTGGTAAGGCTCTCATTCCCCACCAGAGCTCAAGCTTTCTTGACCAGTGTCAGTAGCAAAATATTATGGGCTAAATACTCAAGAAGAATCTGAGCTACTAGCTCCACTATCCTAGACTCACTAGTGCTAGTGCTGATCATGTCAGATCATGAACAATTTACAAGTTGTATGGTTTCAGTAGCAAGACTACTACTGACCAGAGTAGCTGTTCTCAGCATGACATCACACAAATTACACCTAATTCAGGAAATACGTTTTTAGGAAGCATGAAGCAACTAAATAGGGGATACTTCAACTCCAAATATTGAAGAAAATAATAACAGGAGATCTTAATTTTTAGTGACTTTTGTACAACATAATCTACACTTTCAGCAAAAAAAAAATTTAAACCACCACAGTCTCCCTTTAAAGAAGCCAGCGTAACAGAATCCACTCTGACTAATGTAAATAATCTGCTTTACAATCTTACTACAGCAATCCCTATAATGCTCAAATAATGTCTATATCCAGTAGCAGCAACTGTCAGGGACTACCCACAAGAGCTAGTTGTAGCAGCTCAAACAGAAAATCCTCAAATTCAGAAAAAAATAATGGTTAAGGACACATCTTTAGTAGAGTTATTCTCCTCCCAAAATGAGATGATTATTGATTTTTTAAGTAAAGCTTAAAGATATGCTGACTATAAAGTTAATTATTTGACCAATCAAATTTTATAAGATGCAAAGTAAGTATTGAAAACAGACAAATATAAGCCTGTAGTAAAAGTCTCAACTACAGTAAGAACCACAAATAGTGTGATATATTTATTAGGATGAACTAAATTGTTGTGGGGGCTTAACTTCCTTTTTCTGTTGTAAATACTGAGCATGTACTCATTCATTGTATTGAAATAACCAACAAATCTTAATATATGCAGCCTTAAAAAAACATTTGTGCTTGTGTAGTGAGTTCAACCCTTAACTTTACCTACTGAGCTGTCTGATGTTTGTCCTTATATTTCAGAATATTCAACTGGAAGCTGCTAAGCAGCATAGTACTATAAGTCTCAAAACTTATACTTACAGGAGCTGAAAGTCAGGTGGACATTCAGTGTATTATTATGTGAGATACTTAAGTGTATAACCTAAGAACAAACATTTGACCGAGTGATTTAGCAGTGCTGTTACTCATAAACTCATTCTTAAAAGGTCAAGTATGAATGATCTCGGTAAGGTGTCTGTTATTGATGAGTTGACTATGTCAATCGCAGATCGAGTTTTGAAGAGCTATAATCTTCAGAAATGATCCAGTATTATGTGAACCATATTCGGAAAGACAGGTCAAGTATTAATAAACTTATGCTCTATTAAAAGTCCAGTATGTGACCAAGTCTGGACAGGTTCCAGCATATGGGAAGACAATCTTGTTAAGTTCATTAATGACAATCTTCAAATTTTGCAAACACAATTACCTGTATGTGAATGGAACTACTGAAGTGATGTAAGTGGTGAACCTACTCACTAGTCAGAAGTATTTCTGATACAATGTAAGTGATAATTATTATATTATAATGGTGGAGATTATCTAATAAATCATTTGCATTATTTTATATATTATTATTCATTTTTTCAACATAACACATTTTTCTATAAGCACTATAGAAATAATATTTTCACTATCATAAAAATGAAATTTACATCACACAAAAATCAACCTGTAGCTAAATAATTGTTTCAAATAAATGTTGAGTAGAGGCTTAGAGATGTTACAAAGTCTTGCATCACTTTATAGCAAAAGATATACTGTTGCTGTAAGATTAAAATATACATACATCATATAATTGAAAATATAATATTATGTAATAATTTTATTTCATTTTCAAATTAGTCTTATATTTGGTTATGACAATTGCTTTTTTACAAGAATAGATAAAAATTTAAATCTCTACAATCAAAGTTTATTGTAGTAATGTTTCTCAATTTCATCAATAATATATTAAATTTTTTTTAAAACTATATCTATAATTGGAAAGTACTTTTAAATCAGTATAGTAGCTATTTTAATATATATATTGGTATCATTCAAGATATATAATTGTACTGATATTTCTGAAAAGTGTATTATCACAAGTAATGACTTTGCTGCATTAGTATCTTGCTTGCTGGGATAACATATCATTGAATACTTACCACAATCTGAACCATGTGTGGTCTTTGTGTACGAAGATGTTTGACAACATGAAATATGTCCACTACTTCCTCTGATCGTACTTGCTCTATGGCTGAGAGGATAGCACAAAATGCTCCTGTTCTGTCTATACCATCACTGCAAAATGAAGCAAGGAAAAGTTTATTAGCTATAAACTTACTCTATCTGCTTGATTTTATCTTTGCACTATTATGCCTTAATCAAAATAATATTATAAAGTCTAAAATCAATTATAACAATATTATAACGTCTAATAATTTTTGTTTATAGCTAATTAAAAACAAAGTATAAATAAGTAGAAATTGTAAGTACAATAGGTGTAACTGTGAACAGATAAGAGATCAATTAAGCCAAATTAATAATGTAGAAGATTATTTGTTTATTTAATACCACCATAAAAATTAGTGATCTAATACCCTTAAGTACTATCACATATTAAATAATACATAAAACATTATTTGTGTAGCTTCTTATAGGCATCATATCAGGACAATGTAGCAATTTTAATATTCATATTTTCATTGAAATTAGAAGTAGTTTTTTGCTCATTTATAACACAACACCACACTCTCTATATAATATTAAAAATCTCAAACTTGCCTGCAGTGGATAATAATTGGCTTATCTTCACTATTCCTTTCTGTGTGTCTTATGATCTGATTTATGAAATCGAGTACACTGGATGTAGAAGAAGGGCACCCTCCTTCTGGCCAGGAAGTGAAGTGATATTGAGTAACCACAAGGCTGTCACTAGACTACAAACAATTTAGTGTTTAGTAAATTATAGCAATGCCATAATAATGTGTCACATTATATTATTAATATTAATAATAATATGGATTTTCCATGGCAAAAGATTAAATCTAGATATTTTTGGTACTTTAAGATTAAATGATAAGCATACCTTGTTTGATAATTTAATCAGTAGTTGTCTCATAATGTAGTGTTCTGATGTTTGTTCCCAAGTTATCTCAATGATAAAATGACCAATCTTTTCGGGAGCATCGTGATGGAGTGGCCAATACTGATAACATCCATCCTAGAAAGATGGTTTAAGTAAAGTATTAATTAAATAGAAAATGAACACACATCTCAAAGGAATAGGTATACAGTACCTCATGAAATTCTTGCATTTGGGCTAGCATCAAAATAGTATTTATTGATTTTTCCCAAACCATTCTCCAGAAATCCTCCACTGAGTCTTCTAGTGGACACTGAGTAGCAATATAGGCACCAGACTTGGAGTAGTTCTACATATTGATGCACATTGTTATATTATGATGATTAAATAAAATATTAATTAAGGATGTGTTTTTTTTTTGTATAATATATGCTTTCACCACAATAAACATTGCGTTAGTGTAAGTATTGTGAATTAAACTTGCAATAGTTTAATACAAATTGAAAATACAATGCATACACCAAAAATGGCTCACATCTATGTAGCTGGCATTGATATAATCAGATCCCAACTGTCCTATCTTCATCATCAAACTGACTCGATTGTAATTGTCTACAATTGTGTAATAGTTAGGTGCAAAAAACAAGTTCAATGTAAATCATAGAATAGCTATTGTAAATATTTAATTTTGAGAAGATTACTCTAGTTATGCTATGCATGCAATCCATTTTTATAGTAACTTGACATTCCTTAAAAAAATAGTGACGGTCAGCAAACAAAGAAATTTACAATCATCACACAACTTTAATGTACGTATAGAAGAAATGGATCCAGCACTAAAGGCATGAAGAGGATCACAATGTATTCAGATCAACACTTAGTTCAATTAGAATATTATTATTGGATGATTGGAAGCAGAGGTCCCCGGGTTAGCACAACTTAACAGATTTTTAATCAAATTTCGGAGATACAAGGCAATTTTCTATTGTATCGGAACAATAGGAGACACTAACTGTGTATTAAAGATGTCAACAATATGATTATAGGGATTGAAAAAAATACAATAATTTAATAATTTTAACAACTATAATTTGATGTATTTTTATCTCCAACAATATTAGTTGTGCAACCAAACACAAATTATTTATTATTTAAAATTATAGAAAACTTGCATGGCAGTAATCTACTTCTTCTGTTTTTAGCCTTGTTAGTTTTATCATTAGCATTGGTGATTTCTCTTATGTCCATGTTGAATTTCTCCAGAAGCTATACAATATAATATCACATAGTGATATCGTACTTAATTTGAAAACAATGGTTTACTTTGAACTCGTTTTTGTATCCACTCTCTCCTTTCTTAACAGCGGACAAGTCTTTAACGTATTTCTTTAGCTTGTTCATAGGAACTTCAGTGTGTTTCGTCATGACACCTTCTAAAATGGCATCATGTAAGAATATATACTGAGCTTCTGTCTGCACCATGAGACTCCTCTGCTGACGAAACTGGCAAATTTGATTGAAAGGATCAACACAGTTCTCCTTTGCAGCTCGCTGTAGTTCAATATCCAAAGTTATGAATGTTCCTGTTCTTCCCACACCAGCACTAAAGAATTTAAAAAAATGTAAATGTTGTCAAATCTAAGTTCTGGGAAAAATTATCAGTTAATTACTTATTACCAGTTGCTTCCTAGAATTTGCCAGAATGTAATATACCATTTTGGTGTTATTTCTTCATAATATTATTTGTACATAGGGTAAAATTTTGACGTAATATTATAGGGGTTACCTCTTGACAATCATAAAATAATAGTCTTAAAATATCTGCATGTTCAACATACTTTAATATTTTTTTTGGTGTACTTGTTCCAACCTGAAAACAATAATTTTCTTACATGCTGGTAATCCAAGACATGCACCACCACATTACAAGTATCCGAAACACTATGAAAACTTTTCACATTATATTGTCTGAGTAAACTTAAAGTATACATACCTACAGTGAACTAATAGACTACTGCTGTTAGAGTAGTGGTGATGAGCTCGAACCCTTCGCAGAAAGTGAAGGAGGGGTGTGGCATGCCGAGGGACTCCATAGTCCGGCCAGGAGGTGTAATGGAACTGTTTCACATATTTTTCCTCATCAGTAGTTAGCTGAGTGGGTGACAATAACTTAATATAAGACTATAATTATAAAATTTAAAAAAAACTTCACAATCATTACAGAAATGTATATTAATTAAATCTTGATTTTTACATTTTTGTAATCAAACCTTTAATGTAATGAATATCCATTTTTCTAACGAAAATAATGATAAATTTTCAAAAAAATTCAGATATTGCCTATTCAAACATAAAATTTCATTTGCTCTTACATTTTTAACAGTAAGATCTCTAATGACATAATCAGCCAGTGTTGTGGTATTGGTCAATGTAATGGAGAATGGACCGTAAGATATTGCCTCAGAATTTGGCCAATATTGTGCACATTTGGACTTTGTTTTCTCCATCAAGTTAGTGAGCATGACAATGGCCGGAGTGTTGTAGTCCCACACTGCTCTCCAGAAGTCGAGTACAGTGCCCTTCAAGGGACCTTGCATTGCAATATACTCACCAGCTCTATTGTAACCCTACAAGTATTATTTGAAAACTATTAACCATGACTTGTATTCTTTATTAATTTAGCATCATTATACACGATAGTTACTGCTCAACTTAATTATAATGACACTCAATCAGAAAAATGTGAGGAGAAAAGAAGGGTTTTTTATATTCTGTAATATTAGTTACTTATTTTGTATTTATCCTGTTAAATAATGTAATGCATATGTGTCTGAAGCAATTCAAAACTATAGTGAGGTGTAGCATTATTATTCTATCTATCAGATTGTATGTAATTTGTTTAAATTATTATAATTATCCACCCATTATATATACATGAGTATTGAAACTGAATACATTAACATTAGAACTGCATTAAATATAACTTTGCTTACCTCAATAATATTTCCATTAATATAATCATAGTCTGCATCTTCTATAGGAGACAAAATTACCCTGGTTTCATCAACTATTCCATAAACACACACTAATAATACAAAGTTTTACTATTTAGAGATTTTCTCACAGCATTTTATGTTCTTAAATCTATTCTTTGGCTTGTACTGAGGAAGAAAACTGATATCACTTGACTTAAGTGGAGACTTGTCATGAATTATCTACATCAAAAACAAAACTAAATATTTAATTTGTAATTAATTTGTATAATGGTCCAGATATAAGAGCACCTATACAAGCTATGAATAATATACAAATTGGTAAAACAAGCTCTTAATTATAATTGAAATTTGCAGACATTATAATTACTTGAAATTCTTCCTCAAATCCATAGTTGACATTCATGCTCATTTTCACTACATGATCAAACAAGAAGGCAACTGGAATGGGTGGTCTGATGTGAGATCCCTCTTCAGGTGCAACATAGCTCTTCTTTAACTGCTCCATGTTAGAAGCACTCTGAGGCTAATTAACATAATATCATCAAATAAATTTAATGTCAAAATGTTCACTTATTGTACCTTGATGAAGGCTATTTTTTGGACAATGTGCTGCCTTCGTAACCTTAAATATTTAATGCATACCAATATAAACAATAAATAATACTATAGAATAGTTAACATAATACTTCAATTAGTGTGATGCAAGGCTTTGGCAAGAAGGCAAAACATCAGTTTAAGTTTAATTAAAATGACATTGACTGTTAGAACTGATAAAATTTGCTATTACTATAGAGTAGTTAACTAACATATTTTCTAATAATACTCTCTCAGATAGTGAAGTGTAATAACTTACACTATAGCAGTAATGATCACTAACACAACCATAATGATTAGTAAAAATGAAACTGATAATCCTATTGCCAATCCATTTCCAGATCGTATTGCAGTTGTTTCCACTGTAGTGCTATTCGTCAGTGCTACAAATGTATGATAGGGAGTATCTGTGTGTAATGTATATGTGACTTGCACATATTTCTGCATCAATATGTTTCAATTATGAACTCACATGTGCTTTCTTCTCCATGAGGGAGAGTATAATTTCCTGTCCCAGTTCCAGCTTCATTAGTTACTGAACAGAAATATGTTCCTGTCTGATTGATTGTAAAGTTTGTTAAAAAAAGACGAGAAGTATTACTGTTCAATTCAGTTCCATTGAATGTCCATTCATAACTATACTCCATTGGGTTGCCTCTTACTACGTTGCAAGTCAGTGTGACCGTATCAATTTGATCTTCCTTCTCATTAATTGAATTCACTTCTACTTTGACTTCTGGTATTACTGTATACACACATGATTGGATACATTTTGTACAATATGACTTATTCAATTTAATTTCAATTTTCTCTTATGCTATAATTACATGTAGAAAAGAGGAGGAGGAAGCTCTCATAAATGGGTCAGGCCAGGAAGTGGGAGGGGCTAAAGACCACATGTGGTTGTTCCAAAAGTTAAAATAACGAGGGTGCACAAGTACAATCTACTTTTTGTTCAGACTACCTTAATTTCAGTCCATAGTAAACAGCTTATATGGCTATACAGTTTTTATGTTTACAATATTGATGTTGCTTGATGAAAAAATATAAAACAAAGAAATTTTAAGGAAGTGCAATTGTTAATCACAAACCTTCATAGCTGAAATAATTATTGTCAGTGCTGACGATACACATAACAAATTTTGAAATGTTGTATATGTACAAACAGAATAAATATGAACAACTTGCCTGCACAAAAATACAGAAATTTAAAATAAATGAGTATACAATATTTAAATGTTATATGTGTAATTATTTTGAGATTAAACATTATATCAAGAAACAACATGGAGATAAAAATGACCCTTTACCTTAAATGTAAAAAATAGTCAAATACAACAGATTAATATCTCAGCATGCAATTTTATGCTATGCATGAATTACCTTTTATCATAACAGTAATATTCACACTACTGTTACTATGAGAATCTGATGCAGTATTCCTTCCAGTACATGTGTATACTCCATCATGTGTAGGATACTGGGCATCTACTATGTGCAGTGTAGAATTTATATTACCAATGGCAATAAGATTATCAACAGATGATAAAGAAGCTTCATTAATAATATCTGTTTGGTTAAATTGAGTGTTTTGATTGTTAAGAGTCCATGTGATAGAGGGTACTGGTCCTCCGATGGAATAGCAGGAGATAGCAATATTACCTCCTTCCGGTATGGACAATTTCTCAACTTGCTCAGTTGTGGTGTTAGGTAATACTAAATGAAAACAATTGAACTTTGTTATAAATAATTCTTAAGATTGAATATTAATGAAGTACACACATTAATTTAATTGTCATAAAATGGAATATTAATTTACCTGGAGAGACAACTGCAATTGTAGTACCAAATCCTCCAGTTCCAAAATAGAAGATTTCATATAAACCATAATCAGATGTAGTAGTTGGTTCACGTACAAATATTTCAAAAAAATTAACAAATTCACTGAAATTGGCAGGAGCTAATGAACTTGCACCTAATGGTTCAGCATCTCTGTTCCAAACAATGTTGTCATAATCTCCCTCACTAGAAACTTCCAACACTAATTTGTTAGGTATAGTATGAAATACAACTTGTGGTGATACCCTTGTTGGAACAGTAACATTACCTAAAATAAATTTAAGATATCAACAATACTTTCTTTAATCTAAGCCCAGTATAATGTATATTTTTACATAATTTTCAATCCATATACAGACACTGCTATGAAATAATAAACAATACTACAAGGCTTAATTTTGGCAATATCACGGCTTTGTATGATGTATTGATATTTGTTCAATCGGTTTGTTTCGACAAGACAAGTCCACTTGATCTACTAAAATATATTGTGCCGGTTCAATTAAACTTACCAGTATCAATTCTAAGTGGAAATGAGCCATAAATTTGTGAGTTGCTATCAATAAAGATGCACTGATACACACCAGCATCAGAAATAGTAAAAGTAAATGAAAGAGTAGTACGTAATTGACCATTTGTGCTAACTGAAGTATCAGTGTGTAAAGTAGATGGATTCCCATCTTTCAGCCATTTTACTGTAGGGATCATATAATTCACTTCATAGTCTCCCACGTGACCTGCAGTGAAGGATAGGGAAATACTATGCCCACTATGAGTTCCTGTTCTATTTGCATTAAGTCCAGTTGTAAGGGGATCTTGAGATACAATCCTCAATACTCCAGGTGTTCCGGAAGATAAAACTGAAACAAAAAATATGTAAAAATATTAGCATTTCTAAAATTGATAAGAGAACACCTGTCATGGTCAATGGTTCTCCTCTAACGAAATCGTGTCCATCCCTAGCAGTACACTGATAGACACCAGCATCAGAAGACACTACATTATCTATCACTAGTAGTAAGATAGTGGAGGAGGAGGTGTTAGAAGTTCTCAAACGAATATGAGGAACATCTTGTACTAGTTGTCCTTCATCTTTATTCCAAGTTACTGACAGAGTATCAGAAATGGAGCTGACCTCACAATAGAGCCAGAGAACTGATCCCTCTACAATACTCTTATGTTCACTGAATAGTAAATCCGGGAGTGATGTTACTGATATATGCGTGTGAACTGTAATGCCTGCAATAATATTACACAAAGAAAAATCATCTATATGTTAATTAATGTAATGTTTTGATATCAACTCTTTAAAGATGCTTAATGTATATACAGCTATCCCTTTCTTGAGCTATTGGGTAATTTTGCCATGTTTTACCAATGAACAAAGTGTGTAGTAGTTGATTTAATGCAATTTTCATCTTAGGTCAATTCAATAGTTTCTATTAATTATAACAATCATTGCAGTCAAATAATATTCACCATAATAATAAAAATTATAAGAAAGTGATTTATTAAAGTAGCACATGTCAAAGTAACAATTGATTCCCATTAATTTATAAAAAAAAGTGTAATTAGTCAAATGATAATTAAAACCTGACAGTGAACAATTATCTAACATATAAATTAATAATATAAAGCACTGCATTACTGCTTACTACATTGTAGGGTTTATTAATGCAGAATGGTATTATATTTAATATCAAACATCAAAATATGCTTAACAGGTGCAGTAATAGCTATTCCAAGTTACTCACAATTTATTGCAACAAGTGTATTGATGCTTACATATTTTTCATAAGTGGGCTGCAAATACAATGCTCTAAAAAAATTTGCGATTATTCATTTTATATACCTACTACTATCAAATTCTGTGCAGCAAATATAAAGCTCTAAGAAGACTGTCTGTGATTTTTTATTTGAAAGATTAGCCTTTTATATACCTACTACTATCAAAATCTGTGCTGCAAAGATAATGCTCTAAGACTGTCTGTAATTGTTCTACTATCAAAATCTGTGCTGCAAAGATAATGCTCTAAGACTGTCTGTAATTGTTCTACTATCAAAATCTGTGCTGCAAAGATAATGCTCTAAGACTGTCTGTAATTGTTCTACTATCAAAATCTGTGCTGCAAAGATAATGCTCTAAGACTGTCTGTAATTGTTCTACTATCAAAATCTGTGCTGCAAAGATAATGCTCTAAGACTGTCTGTAATTGTTCTATTTCAAAGATTAGCTTTTTATATAACTACTACTATCGAATTCTGTGCTGCAAATATAATGCTCTAAGACTGTCTGTGATTGTTCTATATTTCAAAGATTAGCCTTTTTGTATACCTACTACTATCAAAAGCTAAAAGAAGGAGTAAAACTATTCCACTACCAAACCGTAAACTACCGCAAAACCTTACGCTGAAGTACTAAGATTAGACAAGGCTGGAAAGACTATGAAGTTGAACTTAAACATGTAACTTTTTTAACACTTTTAGAAAACTCCAACTTTCGGCTTTTTAAATATGATACAAATAAGTTAATACTCACCTGTGGTCCCCAGAATAAGTAGCACTACATATAACACTTCCATTTTTGCTGCATCATCTACTTCAGTTATGCTTAAGACGGTTTATACAAATAGTTTGAAAATGTATTTCTCAGCCTAAGCTTACGCAAGGTGGCCTAAGAAAACGAACTGTATCCCAAACCACAACATTGAAGTTAAAAACAAGTACAGTGCAACAGTAAACAGGTGCAGGTTAGTTTTGAACACTCCCAAAATTATACAGATGGTCAGTATCACAATCTCAATACAAGTTTTCATATTTATGTACAATTGCATATGAAGGTGCATTGACCAGCGGCTTAGCCGGAGACTTCAATGTTTATGTACAAAAAATCCAAATTTTTTATGATTGAACATTAAAAAAATTAAAATCACATTTTCAACTTTATTACTTTTAGCTATTAATGTTAAAACCAAAAATTAATACTGTAATCAGATACTTTAAGCAGCACAATAATACAATGATTTTTGAAAAAATACTGCTGTTCCGTTGTGATACATCTATACATTCTCTTACTACAATACATTATTATTTTATAACTAAGGCATGATACCTATTTACTGCATATAATGACCTGTTCTTTCTAACCACACATAACTATAGAGTACTTCAAGTACACACAATCTAACTAACCAAGAGAAGAGCATGTTGTTCCTCACAAACAGAAATATATTACAGACCAAACACTCCCACAAACATGTTGCAGTTTGTCATTCTATGGTTATACAAACCAAACTATTATTCTGTCCATGAAAACACTGCTACTTGGCTTATAATTAATTCTCAGTGTTTCAGGGAATCCCAAAAACTAAGGCTATAGTCACTAGGTGAGATTGAATAAACTGATTCAATCACGTGATAACAAAGTTATGCAATGTTTCGGTACACTTGTGTACCTATAATATCATCAACTGTGTAGTACGTGATAAAATACCTCACTATTGATATTTGAAGTAAGACTAAAATGCGCCATAACAAATAGTGGTTTTGTATCTCTACGAATATGTAGCACAGGTCTCAAATACATGAATAACATGAATAACAGTATCAACCCAGCCTTTTTGTTGCTATTATTTGGCCATATGCAGTACAAAAAACCAAAGCTGTTTCGTTTTCATCACAATGATGTTGATCTTGAACTGTAATTATCACACACATATTGGTGAGAATCCAATTGTTGCTTGTGTTAAAGAGCTTATTCTTTTTATATTGGAATGTTGTGGTCTAACACAGGATTCAGCAGTACAGCACAGTTAACTTGTAGCTTAAGGTACTAGAATTTTAGTTAAATAAAATTATCAATTGTTTCATTTATTTATAATAATTATATATATATAATATATATATACATATGAAAGTTGATGAGATGATAGAATTTTAAGTAGTACACATATACAAAATATAGTTGTGATTCGAGTTAAAGGTGGAGTGCAGCCTGAGTTGGTCATAATCCTTACAATAAAAGGCATCTAGTAGTGAAGCAAAGAAATTGGAATAAACACAGCTTTGACAAACACAAAATTTAAATTTAACAGTAAAAAGCTTAGGTGTGGCTGTATTACAAGTTGCTAGTTTAATGACAGTTATATCACTCTGAAATATAATATTGTCTATACAGCATTTGTGACCCGCTATGAGATAACCGACCACTTGTAAAATTAATTCAATTTTATCTCTCTGAAATATATGGACTATATGGCATTTGTTATTGAACAGGTAGACAAATAATCTTACCTACGTCCTATCAGGTGGTCCTGTACCCTCCACAACAACAGGACATTCTTTCTATCCAGTTTCCACACTCGCAACCGAAGCTAATCGCCATACAAAGCTAGAAACGCAGCACTCTGAGAAGAAGCCACTCATTTGTTTTTAAAATTCTTAATGAAGACAGTTTCGTGATCAATTGTGAGGTACCACGTGACTAAAAGCGGGCGTGTTTTGAGCTGGGAAACCTGTGTTGTTGTTTTCTATTCCCATAGACTTTTTTATTGAGTTTTGGAATAGCGCTTTCTCTCGGGTTTTGGAGAATACTGAGGAAAATTTTTTTAACCGCTTTGGCTGAGCTTTCTAATTGTGCAAACCAGGAAAGTGTAGCTGCTTCTGTTCAAAAGTTGTTCAAGTTTTTTCTGGCCTACTCAACAATAGACTATAGTCCTAAATAAGCACTGTTGTGAATCTTTTTAATGGACATTATGAGAATAGCAAGTTCAATTTGTGTGTGTGGTGTTGTGTTAAGATCCCTTTGATATAATAATATATATAAATACTTATTACATGAGTCAGAGTGTGATATGGTGAAATATCTTGCCATAACACTCTGGCAAGTGTAATAAGTGGTTTATTCCACACTAAATATCTTCACTATTGTAGTTAGTACAAGAGGAAGGGTAACTCACAGCGGTAAAAGTGGTTGTAGGGGCTACCCACACCCCCAGCTGATATTTTAGCAGCTGCTTTAACCATTATTGAGCAGATAAAGAGCAGGGTACACCAGAGGAAGGTAGCTGTAGAACCTCAGAAAATTGAACAGTTTGGCTGGTTGCTATAACTACAGGAGTAATGAGCTTGAGCAGTACTGTATGAAATAACATCCTGAAATATTGTGAGTTATTCCACAGAGCAAAAGATAGTCTATCAACAGCAATACAAAGTGAACCAGAGGTCTCTTCTATATCTAGTCCCATCAGCAATACCACCATTTACTTCCCACAAACAAAAGCAATTTTCCTCTATTATTGCGGGAGGCTCCCTTCCCTTATCAATCATATATTTCCAACTTTACTTTTTATTTGTAAAGTTTTCTATTTTTGAAAGCAGCATCCTAAAATTTTCCAGTTAATAAAATAAGTTGGTTCAGTACACCGCCAATATATTTGTAAAGTAAAAATTGACATAAATATTACTAAGTCAATAGTTCAATAGTTAGTGACTTGATTCCAAAAAATAATTGGATGGGGAACACCTCTTGCAGTGCAGTTTATAACTATGTCATTTCCAGCACATCAGCAATCAAATTATTTACATCTTCAGGAATGATTTCAGCTGCAGCTGGATTAGTAAAGGAGTGAATATTGTTATTATTGAAGCAAATATTACTTACCATATTATATTAATTGAGAAATTCAGAGAAGATGAATTTATAGAAATATTAGCAATGATGCTATATATTCCTGAATTATTGAGATATACTGAGTGTAAATGTAAGATAGAAGTTGTCGTTTTTGTATCACTCTGATATGTTTCTGTGTTTGATTAATTAATGGTAAATTCATAATGGCAGTATTATTGATTAGCCTCTGAGTGTAATTTGGATAAACATATAAAATATTAACTATTAAATGTACACTATTTCCAGGTTCCACTTCAATAAAATGCTGAGTTACTGGTTAGTACAGCAATGAGATACCAAATTAATAAATATTGTGTTCTACTATTGCTCATTAAATTTTTTTTTACCTGTTGTTTGCTGACTTTGTTGTATCACCTTCACTTGATAAGTAGCAATAATATTTGTACTATCACTTTCTGATATATATTCAATACAATCATATATTCCATCATGAGTTTCAGATTGAACATTTACTAAATTTAGGAGCGAGAATGGTGTACTATTATGCTGGATTGTGATATTCTCTTCTTCTGGGAAAATAAAATCAATTTGAGGGAAAATTGATGCGTTGCCATTTAAAGTCCATTCAATTTAAAAATATGGATGAAGAAATTGTTGAGCATGACAAATTAAATGATGCTCCTTTATCAAGAGGAACAGATTTTATGCAATCTGCTAGTAGTGGCATTTTAATAAATTTTGCAGTTAGATTAATTCTGTTGCACCAAGGTAGTAGAAAAATTGCTACCTTGTCTCAGAATAGAATATTTTGACTACTTACATGCTACACATTGTAGAAACGAGAACACAACAAGCTGTATACTTTAGATTTAGCCATACCTGATGTATAGTGAAGTCTATTGGGTCTGCTGTAACACACAAAACAACTAGTACATTTATAGATATTATGACCTACTATTCAATGTTATTCAAAACAACATATGCAATCATTAAAGCAAGGTTGTTGTTTGCTTTGGTTTCAGTTCTGTTGAATATACAGCAATAATTTCAGCTAATGTATGTGAAATGTGTTGCTAATATAACTTTGGATGTGTATTATTTGTTTGTGCTTCAAATAGCACATAGCTATCTCAAGGTAAATCTTTTTCTTTAATATTAAATAGTACTTTGTAAAATAAAAAATAATTCTGTAAAGTTGACTAATTAGTTGGTTGTGGTTATATTTAATCTATTTCTCTCACGCTAAGCTTCAATATAAAGTGATGCTTATAAACTCTAATTTGAAACGAATAAATATGATATTTTCTTAGAACATCAAATACTAGAAAATCAAACCAATGTTAGGACTTCACTACATTATTAAATTAACTAATAATAATAGCTAAATTGTTATGAGTTTGTCGGTGTTAGAATTAAGTTAGGAATCATAAAGGAGATGCAAGCTACTAAACAAATAGTAATATGGAATTAAAGTACAACAATACAAGCAAATAGTTATAACTCAGTGCAAGAACATGTAACCCTTAGAAGGGTTTCAAACTATTTTAATTATATCGAATATAGCTATGTATACTTTCATAAGTATAGATATTTGGACTTAAAGTTTGCCCCATTTATTGCCTGTATCCTGAAAACTTATATCCTGAATTGGGTGTGGTTTGTGTGAGGTCATGTTGAGAACAGTGACTCTAGTCAGCATATTATATAGAAATGCTATAGAAAACATACAACATCCAAGTTTTTCAAGGACAGCATGAGTACTAGTGAGTCTGATAGTGACTCTGATACTTCTTTGTGTCTTCAGCCTATGATATACCATTACTAATGATAGTCAACAAAGCATAACCTCTGGTGGGGATGGGAGCCATACCTCTATGAATCAGTTTCAAAGAACAATCAGTAGCATAGGAATGTAGGGTCTGAGGGGGCTGGAGTCCCCCCCATAATTTTGGGGCTCTATCTCACAAGGTGATTTATCACATTAACAATATTTAATCACAAAAAGCATACCGATATGGAAGACCCACTTAACAAAACATATCTGTGCACCACTGACAATGAACATTCAAATGACATTCCTGATGTTGATGATGGTTCTCATATCAATGAGTGACTTCTAACAACAAGATGAAACAGAAACATGACCCTATACAGTATGGCCATTTATTACACACACAGCACATGTGGCCATTGTGAAATTTGGTCCAATGCTTATGAACTTGCCACAGGGAAGTCCAAAATAGAGAATTGAGAGAATGAATACAGGTGATTTAATATGGTGCTGGTGAAATGTCACTCATTCCATATCACGAGAAAGTACAATAGGACTAGTGACTGTTGTTGTTGTTGTTGTTGTTGCTAAAAATAAACCTCTAATTATGTACAGACTATGTTTGTATATACATTTGTAGATAGAATCAGCTGTAAATCATAAAAAGTCATACAGAAGACAAGTTTAACATAAATATAATAATCCAGATGCAGTTCAGTGGAATTCATTAGTTGAAGAAACAAAACAACACTAAACTGCTTTTGAGAACACACTTTTAATAATATGCATAGCTTCTATGTTGTAAGCCAGATTTAATAAGTAAAAACTTTGAACAAGAATATGCTGTTGTATTTTTATTTATGTAGCTTTAGCTATACTTCTTATGCATAACTGTTCACATAATACAAACATTGATATTTTTACAACAATTGTTATTATGACAAATTGATCCATAATTAATAGTAATAAATGTTCAAAGTTTAAAGCTAATACAAAGTCTACATCTTAATTATGATCTACATTCTGATACAAAAATTACTTCTTTAAAATTTCAATTATAATAAACCTCTCAAATGAAATTGTTACATATTGCTCTGAATAATTTTATAAGCATCCTCTACGTTTCTGTCAACATGATCAGTGACACCTTCATAACATTGGTTTATTTCTCTTCCATACACTCGGCTATCTGTGCTGTCCATAGGCTTCATTTTGCTTAAGTTACTTGCTTTTGTTGAATCACTGTCTGGAAATTTGTGAGATTCATATGCCTGACATGGTGTAAATGAAAACTCTTCTTTTTTGTTATTTTCTACATTGTTACTTCTTGTTATTGCCACATTATCAATATTGTCATATTCATGGAGATCATTACTCTGAACTGCCTCACTTTCCATTGGTGGTAGATGCTGAAAATTCTGTAATTTCACTTGTGAAGATCTAAAAACAAACAACAATTATTTGAATTGAGTGTTTCTGTCTTAATAATATTAAATTTAACTGTTATTATAGCTTTTATGCAGTTATACACAAATACTCACATGTTTCGAGCTGGATTCTTTCTTAATGAATCTCTACATTTTATTCTAACGTATACAATTACTGCAAACATAATGAATAAAGATAATATAGTTACACCAACAAGAGACACGATAATTATAGTAGCATTAGTAATTGTTTTTGTAATAGGAGTATTAGTAATAATTGTTGTAATAGTAGAAGAGTCACACTCCTCTTCCCTTAAAGAAGCAATTAACACTGGACAAGAAGATTTAACATTTAAAATTTGCGCTTTAATATTTATTGAAGGTTTTGTTGACACCCATTGTTGTAATATTTGTACAAGATCGAGTGCTGCCACTTCTGATGTGCCCTGAATTTGTGCTCTGTATGTAACAATTTCAGGTGAGTTGGCAAAGCATTGAAATCCTCCATTTATAATTCCAGTATTCACACCAATTTTACAGTGGCACTGCTCTATTAATAATGATGTAATGTGAGAAATAATGTCCTGAGATTTTTCTGATGGATTATCATTCTGATCAAACATAACATTATAATAAATAATTAATTTAAATAATACTAACTTACTGTGTATATATTACAGGAGGTACCAATATGAATGACAATCTGAAACAATTCACCTAAAAATTTTACACACTTGACATCACTGGATATAATGTAATCGATGTCAAAAAATGTTGACTAGCTACTTAGCCTGTGCATATGAAAAATTAGAATTAAGTTTAAGTAATAAAAACAACACTTTAATTGATGTTTTATATACAGTTATATTGAATCCATTGTAGTTCATGGGAAAAGATATGTATAATTAATGGGAATTTATACATATATAACAATTCTAACATTTACAGTTTGGCTAGCCTAATAACATTGAAATTGCTTCCAACAATGTTGGAAAAGAAACAAAAAAGTTGATAAACATACGTACTGGATGCTGTAAGAATGGAGACAACGCTAGAACGTAATATAATTGGATCCTGTAAAGCTGCATCTAGTATTGTCACATAGATTTTATATCTAGTGCCTTCTCTTAGACCAGTCAATGTGGCACTCCAAGTTCCATTAGCATAAGATTGAGCATTGCTAGAATTAAATATAGCTTCAACTGAATAAGTTGAGTTTAGTTCAGCAACAACCTGCATCAATGTGAATATTTTAATAACCAGAACAAAAATTCCACTAGAAATACCTGAAAATAGTTGTTTCCAAAGGGAGAGTTCCACGTTATTGTTAGACTAGTTTTCAATATGGCAGTGACAATAATATTGGTTGGTGGAGGTACTGCAATGAAAGATTTTATTATGGTCAGAATACAAGGTTGTAGTCATTTGGATTTGATTTACTAGGTTTAAACAATATACCACAATTTGTCTTGTTATTATGTTTTTTAATGAGCAATGACAATTACGCATTGGCTAGATTTATTGAACTGGTATAGAAAATGTTACGATCAAATGCTTACATGATCTAGAAAACGGATATATTGTTTGTATTGGACATTGTGACAAAGTATGTATTATAACCTCATGCGTACATGGCTAAGTGAACTATTTATACTGTACATATAAAATTTGGACAAAATATATTAACTATCTCATTAATTGTGGTAAAATATATGATCAATACAATAATTTACACTTCCTAAAATGAAATACACAATGTAAATAAGTACATCATTCAGCATTCTAGTTGATTTGGTGACATTAAGTAATAGTTAAGCCATGGGTTGTAGGAATTATTTCAGATAACTTAGATCATAGTTGCTGTAGTAGCAGCCATGGATTAATAATTTTATTCCCCCCCAATTACTTGGGGAAGAATATTTGTATCATAAATAGAGTTTATGTTGCACATGAAATAATATTTATGTGGACAAAATACAGTGAGATGCACATGTAATCATGGTAAAAAATGATTTTCGTATCATGTTATTTAGGTACAGATGAAAACCTAGTATATTTACTGGTATGAAGCTTTCTTTGGGAACTGTTAACCCAACCCTATAAAGCACTGGCTCGGAGAATTATTTATTTATTTGAGCATAAAGCCTTGTCTTGGTAACATCTTAATCACCCCTGTTTTTGCTGTCACTCTGTTGTAAAAGATAACGGAGGTATATAATAGTTAAACCATGGCAAATCTCAGAATTATCTCTAGATAATCACCCTCAGTACTGAGAAGGCTATTAGCAATAATTCCTTGAAGCAATGGTTTAAACCTATTACTTACTTCGCACTATCAAAGAAACTACTTCGGATTTGATAGAAATTGTCATTGTCTGTGGCAGTTGATTATAAAGTAAGCAGCTATATGTGTTAGAGTCTTCAAGTGTCACATTTGGAATTAGAAGTACTCCTACTGCACCCAAGTCATCTCTTGTGTCAAATAAAGACACATTTAATCCATTTCTGAGAATTATTTCAGTAATATTTCCATTGTATGTGTCACTGGCAAAGTCAGCACTGCGTCTTGGAGAGAAGCTAAATATTGTGAATCTGTTGTCCATATTTGTTATTAATACTCCATTTCTCTGCCAGGCGATGCTGGGAATAGGAAATCCGTTAGTCTGACAGAATATAGCCACTGATTCACCCAGTAGAGTGGCTTGTGGAGTAGTAATCATGTTGCCAACAAGAGTAGGAGGGACTACAAAGAAAAATATCATCATTGGTACCATGTTGTGAAGCACATATTTCACTCTTATGCTAATAATGTTTGCGAAATAATCTTTCCATATTGTATGCTGACTTGCACTGTATGTATTATATTAAAACATAATTATCATATAATATTTTACTATAGAATCAAATGTGATATGGCAGGTTGTTAAATTTTCATGAGCAGGCTAATATATTTAATATAATTTCATGAGACAAAGAAGAGTGGAATTAATGCCTGAAATTTTTTTCTTTATTATATCATTTATGATAAACTTAATAAGTGGTTTATTGTATGTGGTATATTTTCACTGCAGTTGTTTATACTAGGGTTGGTAGCTGAGCTTGTAAAATTGACTGTAACATTAGAGTGTAGTTCAAAATGGGTCTTTTACACTCTCAGCTGATATTTGAATTAGCTTGATTCGTTTATGAAATTAGATTATCTAATGATCAAATAATGTACAAATAATCATTATAATAATATTTAATTCCTTTACAATTTGTAAATTCCATAATTTTTAAACTTCCAATTAGCAAATTGAAATCTTTACTGTATTAGAGCAGTAAGTAACACATATTTTTACTGTCCCATTATTTTAATGCTCCATTACAAAATAAATAGCATAAACAATATGAAAAAATGTATAAATAAAAAAAAAATTTAAATGTTAGATTCGCTAGTATCCCCGTTGTGTACTTACATTGAATAGTAAGCGAAAAGTATGATATAGATCTGTTCATTGAATTATTGGCTGTGCAAGTAAATGTATTAAAGGAACTGTTAAACATAACTGAATTCAATGTGAGTGTACTGGATCTATTGTGACCCCTAGTTCTTTCCGATGTATAATTATCTCTTAATATTGTTCCCTTAGCATTCCTCCACGTAATACTGGGTACTGGAAATCCAATAGCAGTACAAATAAACTGTACTTCCTTATGAGAAAGCAATGTTTGATTCTCACTTGCGAAAGATATACATGGACCATCTATTAACACACATTTAGATCGAATTAATCAATTGACTCTCTCTCTCCCTCTCCCTATCCCTCTCTCTCCCTCTTTAACAACTTCTATATTATATGACCATCATCCAAGCTTAATACAACAATGTTTATAATCAATATGCTACCTCAGAAACTCACAGTTAACATTCAGAAAGTAGGAGTGGCATTGAGTTATTTTTATATCGTCATCACATGTTGTATTTGCTATCATACAGGTATAATTACGACTGTCGACTGGGCTTGCAGATTTAATTGTAATAGAAGAAAATGTATAGAAATAGCCATTTGTGTCATTATACAATGAATTGTGGTCTACTTGGTAATTTGCAGCTAAATTCCAAACAATAAATGGCTGGGGAACACCTCTTGCAATGCAGTTTATAATTATACCATTTCCAGCTTCAACAGTCAAATTATTTACATCTTCTCGAATGATTTCAGCTGCAGCTGGATTAGTGAAGGAGTGAATATTGTTATATTGGATCAAATATTACTTACCATATATATTAATTGAGAAATTCAGAGAAGATGAATTTATAGAATTATTAGCAGTGATACTATATATTCCTGAATTATTGAGATATACTGAATGTAACTGTAAGATAGAAGTTGTTGTATTTGCATTACTCTGATATGTTACTATCTCTGATGCAAATGATGAATTCCTAATAGCGGTGCTATTGATTAGCCACAGAGTTTGATTTGGATAAGCATTTGAAATATCAACTACTAATAGTACAGTGCTTCCAACTTAAAGAGTGGATTTTTTTAAACTCCTGTATAGACCCTCACTACAGTCATTTAACATACACATACCTTTTCTTCATCATCCCAACAATGTTTACAATAGTAAAACTGCCTGTTTAGAGAATGGAAAACGGAGAACAGCACTTTTCTCATTCACTCTAATACATTTTACGCCATTTTTTTTGACGTCAAGATTTTGCGGTAGTTCGTCATTAAACGTAACTAGTTAACGAGTAAGGTCGAACGGTTATTTCCCCGAGCGGTAAGACGGGACTTTCCCTAACTGCAATCGGCTGTATGGATTCTCATCGTTCTACTAGCAGCAGTAAACGAAGTCGAAATCAGTCAGAATTGTTGGCTGGTATATTACTAACTTGGAGCCAAGCCTATCCAAGTGGTCATCTTTTTCAAGAGCTGAAGAAAAGCTGAAGGAGTTTAATACTCCCAAGGCTCCCAGCATTCGCGGTATTCTGACAACATCAGGGCGATACAGTTGGAGTCCTACAGGTTGTGCAGCTCCAGACAGAAGCTAAAACGCTGGCCGTGATAAGCAGTAATAACGCCGGAAAACTTGATACCTATATAGGGCCTGAGATACAACCGTAGCTAAATCAGCCATACCCGTGTAACAATTAGCGGTAAACTGGCGCCCTTGCACAAATACGCATGCGCTGTTTTGTGACGTCGCGTTTACGTGTACTAAAGGCCCACAACCCGCTCTAAACGTCATCATTTGATGACCCTTACCGTGCGAAAAATTTTTTTGGTGAAAAACAGCCACAACTCACTCAATTTTCAAGGTATAGCTACCAAAGTTATACATAATAATTTTAAGGCAATTTTACATCATGTGTCAAATATTTAGAGATATAACTCAATAAATTCAAAAATCCTGGCTTAAACACTTTTTTTCTTAAAATTCAAAATATTTCGAGATTCAAATTTCGTGTGCCCACAAAATCTGGCTCATATGAAACTTCAGGTATTAAAGTATCAGTATACCAAGTTATAGAGATAAGGAAAAATAATTTCTCTTTTTTCAGCTTAAACACTTCCAAATTCACTGTCTTGAAGCTCCCAGTTCAATCACCTATAACCACAACAATAACCACAAACCCACAAAATTGTTTAGTCTGTATGTTAATATGACATTAATGTATAATATTACAAATTTTTAGCTTTCTATTACACATACTTGAGAAATTATAGCAGAATTAGCAACCTTAACCAAAAAGCTAAAAAATCCACTCTTTAAGCTGGAAGCACTGTACACTGCTTCCTGGTTCCACATCAATTAATGTCAAGTTAGTGGTTGTAATGGTAAGAGGAATACTTCCTATGCAATCTGTAATCAGTAACATTTTAATTACACTTAACAAATAGATTAATTCTATTGTACCAAGCTAAAAACTAGTTATTATTGTCTCAGAAAAGATTTTTTTGACTACTTACTTGATACACATAGTAGAAATGAGACCACAACCAAGTTTAATACTTTAGATTTAGCCATACCTGATGTAAAGTGAAGTTCATGGGTTTCGCTGTAACTCACAAAACAAGTAGTACATTATATTATGACCTACTATTCAATGTTATTCAAAACAACATATGCAATCATCAAAGCAAGATTGTTTTTTGCTTTTTAATAACACTTTTGGTTCGGTTCTGTTGAATATACAGCAATAACTTCAGCTAATATATGTGAAATGTGTTGCTAATATAACTTAGGGTGTGTGTTATTTGTTTGTGCTGCAAATAGCAATCTCAAGGTTAATAGGAAATAATTCTGTAACGTTGACTAATTAGTTTGTTGTGACATTATTGAGTCTCTTTCTTTCAAGCTAAGCTTCAATATAAGGTGGTATACTTATAAACTCTAATTTGAAACGAATAAAAATGATATTTTCTTAGAACATCAACATCTAGAAAATCAAACCAATGTTAGGACATCACTGCATTATATCTAAATAATTTGATGAGTTTGTCAGCATTAGAATTAAGTTAGGAATCATAAAGGAGGTGCAAACTTGTAAACAAATATTAATATGGAATAAAGTACAACAATACAAGCAAATAGTAATAACTCAGTGCGAGAAGATGTAATCCTTAGAATGGTTTCAACCTATTTTAATTATATGGAACTATATATAGCTATGCATCCTTTCATTAGTATAGATTAGCATGTAACTACAAAAGACACAAAAAATAATAATTCAAATTTTTCCTATCATTACATTCTCCAATATTTGGACTCAAAGTTTGCCCCATTTATTTGTTTCCTGTATCCTGAAAACTTATTTCCTGAATTGGGTGTGGTTTGTGTGAGGTCATGTTGAGAACGGCTACTCTAGTCAGCATAGTAGTCATGCTATAGAAACTATACAACATCCAAGTTTTTCATAATCTCACATGGCCAGCACGAGCACTGGTGAGTCTGTTATAGTGAAGCTAGTAGCTCAGATACTTCTTTGTGTCTTCATGGTACTCCTGTACTGATGATAGTCAATAAAGCTTTAACTTTGGTGGGGAATGGGAGCCATACCTTTATGAACCAGTTGCAGAGAACAATCAGTAGCATAGGAATGGAGGGTCTCAGTGGGCTGGAGCCGTCTCGCCATACCACTGACAATGAATATTGAAATGACACTCAACATCAGGAGTGTTATTTCAGTCAATGAGTGACTTAACAACAAGATTCAACAGAAACATGACATTATACAGGATAGCCACTTCTTACACACAGCATATGTGTGGAGGCCTTTGTGAAATTTGTTCAAATGCTTATGAACATGCCACAGGGAAGTCTAAATAGAGAATCGAGAGAATGAATACAGGTGATTTAGTATGGTGCTGGTGAAATGTCACTCATTCCATATCATGAGAAAGTACAATAGGACTATGATTGTTGTTGTTGTTGTTGTTGTTGAAACCTTTAATTATGTACAGAGTCCAACTAGATACAATTCCCACACTTATCCCCAGCACCATTATTCTCCATTGGCTAAATCTATATTGCCATAAAATGTATACTACAATGGGAATCAAAGTTTCATTCATGTTGCTGTTTACATATTCATGAGGTGAAACAAGTGACACTTAACCAGCACCAATATTATCATCGCATGTACTCAAATAACACTGTCTCTACCATCATTAGTATACACTTGTACAAACTGTAATAAAGTCATTATATTATATTCAATCAAACTGTTATGTTTTCAATCATTTGTCGGTGTCATTTACTGGTTGGGTTTCCCAGTGGTAAATTCATTCCCAAGCACAAGCTCTGTAACACATTGACACTTGTACCCAGGAATAGTTTTAAGTTGCTATTAGTAATAAATGTCTATTCTCCATAAGGCCATGTCTCTGTGCCAGTTTGTTGTTAGAAGTATCTCATTATCTTAATGGCCTCATTATCATCAGGAGTGTCATTTGAAGATTCATTGTTCTTTGCTATCTTCTTCTTAGAAGTGGTAAGGCTCTCATTCCCCACCAGAGCTCAAGCTTTCTTGACCAGTGTCAGTAGCAAAATATTATGGGCTAAATACTCAAGAAGAATCTGAGCTACTAGCTCCACTATCCTAGACTCACTAGTGCTAGTGCTGGTCATGTCAGATCATGAACAATTTACAAGTTGTATGGTTTCAATAGCAAGACTACTACTGACCAGAGTAGCTGTTCTCAGCATGACATCACACAAATTACACCTAATTCAGGAAATAAGTTTTTAGGAAGCATGAAGCAACTAAGTAGGGGATACTTCAACTCCAAATATTGAAGAAAATAATAACAGGAGATCTTAATTTTTAGTGACTTTTGTACAACATAATCTACACTTTCAGCAAAAACAAAATTTAAACCACCACAGTCTCCCTTTAAAGAAGCCAGCGTAACAGAATCCACTCTGACTAATGTAAATAATCTGCTTTACAATCTTACTACAGCAATCCCTATAATGCTCAAATAATGTCTATATCCAGTAGCAGCAATTGTCAGGGACTACCCACAAGAGCTAGTTGTAGCAGCTCAAACAGACAATCCTCAAATTCAGACAAAAATAATGGTTAAGGACACATCTTTAGTAAAGTTATTCTCCTCCCATAATGAGATGATTATTGATTTTTTAAGTAAAGCTTAAAGATATGCTGACTATAAAGCTAATTATTTGAACAATCAAATTTTAGAAGATGTAAAGTAAGTATTGAAAACAGACAAATATAAGCCTATAGTAAAAGTCTCAACTACAGCAACAACCACAAATAGTGTGATATATTTATTAGGATGAACTGAATTGTTGTGGGGGCTTAACTTCCTTTTTCTGTTGTAAATACTGAGCATGTACTCATTCATTGTATTGGAATAACCAGCAAATCTTAATATATGCAGCCTTCAAAAACATTTGTGCTTGTGTAGTGAGTTCAACCCTTAACTTTACCTACTGAGCCACAGTCACACTTGCCCCAGTCTAGCTACCCCAAGTAACAGACTGTGGAGCGAAGTAAAGTTCTCTCTATGCTTTTGCTTATTTCTAGTAAAGACAACAAATAATGTTTTATTACACTTGAAGTTGTCCTGAACAGCGCCACTGCAAGACTTAACTATGGACAAAGCATTACATTTCAGAATATTCAACTGGAAACTGCTAAGCAGCATAGTACTATAAGTCTCAAAACTTATACTTACAGGAGCTGAAAGTCAGGTGGACATTCAGTGTATTATTATGTGAGATACTTAAGTGTATAACCTAAGGACAAACATTTGACCAAGTGATTTAGCAGTGCTGTTACTCATAAAATCATTCTTAAAAGGTCAAGTATGAATGATCTCGGTAAGGTGTCTGTTATTGATGAGTTGACTATGTCAATCGCAGATCGAGTTTTGAAGAGCTATAATCTTCAGAAATGATCCAGTATTATGTGAACCATATTCGGCAAGACAGGTCAAGTATTAATGAACTTACACTCTATTAAAAGTCCAGTATGTGACACAATGTCTGGACAGGTTCCAGCATATGGGAAGACAATCTTCTTAAGTTCATTAATGACAATCTTCAAATTTTGCAAACACAATTAGCTGTATGTGAATGGAACTACTGAAGTGATGTAAGTGGTGAACCTACTCACTAGTCAGAAGTATTTCTGATACAATGTAAGTGATAATTATTACATTATTATGGAGATTATCTATTAAATCATTTGCATTATTTTATATATTATTATTCATATTTTCAACATAATACATTTTTCTATAAGCACTATTGAAATAATATTTTCACTATCATAAAAATGAAATTTACATCACACCAAAATCAACCAATGTAGCTGTATTAGTGTTTCAAATAAATGTTGAGTAGAGGCTTAGAGATGTTACAAAGTCTTGCATCACTTCATAGCAAAAAATATACTGTTGCTGTAAGATTAAAATATACATACATCATATAATTGAAAATATAATTATTATGTAATAATGTTATTTCATCTTCAAATTAGTCTTATATTTGGTTATGACAATTGCTTTTTTACAAGAATATCATAGATAAAAATTTAAATCTCTACAATTAAACTCTATTGTAGTAATGTTTCTCAATTTCATCAATAATATATTTTAAAATTTTTTTAAACTATATCTATAATTAGAAAGTACTTTTAAATCAGTAAAGTAGCTATTTTAATAAATATATTGGTTTCATTGAAGATATATAATTGTACTGATATTTCTGAAAAATGTATTATCACAAGTAATGACTTTGCTGCGTTAGTATCTTGCTTGCTGGGCTAACATATCATTGAATACTTACCACAATCTGAACCATGTGTGGTCTTTGTGTACGAAGATGTTTGACAACATGAAATATGTCCACTACTTCCTCTGATCGTACTTGCTCTATGGCTGAGAGAATAGCACAAAATGCTCCAGTTCTGTCTATACCATCACTGCAAAATGAAGCAAGGAAAAATTTATTAGCTATAAACTTACTCTATCTGCTTGATTTTATCTTTGCACTATTATGCCTTAATTAAAATAATATTATAAAGTCTAAAATCAATTATAACAATATTATAAAGTCTAATAATTTTTGTTTATAGCTAATTAAAAACAAAGTATAAATAGGTAGAAATTGTAAGTACAATAGGTGTAACTGTAAATAAATAAGAGATCAATTAAGCCAAATTAATAATGTAGAAGATTATTTGTTTATTTAATACCACCATGAATATTAGTGATCTAATACCCTTAAATACTATCACATATTAAATAATACATAAAACATTATTTGTGTAGCTTCTTATAGGCAACATTTATCAGGACAATGTAGTAATTTTAATATTCATATTTTCATTGAAATTAGAAGTAGTTTTTTGCTCAAATGTAACACAACACCACACTCTCTATATATATTAAAAATCTCAAACTTGCCTGCAGTGGATAATAATTGGCTTATCTTCACTATTCCTTTCTGTGTGTCTTATGATCTGATTTATGAAATCGAGTACACTGGATGTAGAAGAAGGGCACCCTCCTTCTGGCCAGGTAGTGAAGTGATATTGAGTAACCACAAGGCTGTCACTAGACTACAAACAATTTAGTGTTTAGTAAATTATAGCAATGCCATAATTATGTGTCACATTATATTAACATATAATAATATTATGGATTTTCCATGGCAAAAGATTAAATCTAGATTTTTTGTACTTTAAGATAAAATCATAAGCATACTTTGTTTGATAATTTAATCAGTAGTTGTCTCATAATGTAGTGTTCTGATGTTTGTTCCCAAGTTATCTCAATGGTAAAATGACCAATCTTTTCAGGAGCATCAAGATGGAGTGGCCAATACTGATAACATCCATCCTAGAAAGATGGTTTAAGTAAAATATTAATTAAATAGAAAATGAACACACCTCTCAAAGGAATAGATATAGTACCTCATGAAATTCTTGCATTTGGGCTAGCGTCACAATAGTATTTATTGATTTTTCCCAAACCATTCTCCAGAAATCCTCCACTGTGTCTTCTAGTGGACACTGAGTAGCAATATAGGCACCAGACTTAGAGTATTTCTACATATTGATGCACATTGTTATATTATGATGATTAAATAAAATATTAATAAAAAATGTGTTTTTTTTGTATAATATATGCTTTCACCACAATAAACATTGCGTTAGTGTAAGTATTGTGAATTAAACTTGCAATAGTTTAATACAAATTGAAGATACAATGCATACACCAAAAATGGCTCACATCTATGTAGCTGGCATTGATATAATCAGATCCCAACTGTCCTATCTTCATCATCAAACTGACTCGATTGTAACTGTCTACAATTGTGTAATAGTTACGTGCAAAAAAAAAAAAGTTCAATGTAAATAACAAAGTAATAAATATTGTAAAGATTTAATTTTGAGAATATTACACTCTATGCTTTGCATGCAGTACATTTTTATAGTAACTTGACATTCCTTAAAAAAATAGTGACGGTCAGCAAACAAAGAAATGTACAATCATCACACCTACAACTTTAATGTACGTATAGCAGATATGGATCCAGCTCTAAAGTCATGAAGAGGATCACAATGTATTCAGATCAACACTTAGTTCAATTAGAATATTATTGGATAATTGGAAGCAGAGGTCCCAGGGTAACAACTATAATTTGATGTGTTTTTACCTCAAATAATACTAGTTATGCAACCAAACACATATTATTTATTATATAAAACTATAGAAAACTTGCATGGCAGTAATCTACTTCTTCTGTTTTTAGCCTTGTTAGTTTTATCATTAGCATTGGTTATTTCTCTTATGTCCATGTTGAATTTCTCCAGAAGCTATACAACATAATATATCATATAGTGATATTGTACTCAATTTGAAAACAATAGTTTACTTTGAACTCTTTTTTGTATCCACTCTCTCCTTTCTTAACAGCGGACAAGTCTTTAATGTATCTCTTTAGCTTGTTCATTGGAACTTCAGTGTGTTTCGTCATGACTCCTTCTAAAATGGCATCATGTAAGAATATATACTGAGCTTCTGTCTGCACCATGAGACTCCTCTGCTGACGAAGCTGGCAAACTTGATTGAAAGGATCAACACAGTTCTCCTTTGCAACTCGCTGTAGTTCAATATCCAAAGTTATGAATGTTCCGGTTCTTCCCACTCCAGCACTAAAGAATTTTTTTTATATAAATGTTGTTATCAGTTAATTACTTATTACAAATCACTACCCCGAATTTGCCAGAATGTAATCCATTTTGGTGTTATTTCTTCATAATATTTGTACATAGGTTATTATTGTGACATAATATAGGGGTTACCTCTTGACAATCATAAAATAATAGTCTTAAAATATCTGCATGTTCAACATACTTTAATTATTTTTTTAGTGAACTTGTTCCAACCTGAAAACAATAATTTTCTTACATGCTGGTATTCCAAGAGATGTACCACCACATTACAAGTATCCGAAACACTATGGAAACTTTTCACATTAATTTGTCTGAGTAAACTTAAAGTGTACATACCTACAGTGAACTAATAGACTACTGCTGTTAGAGTAGTGGTGATGAGCTCGAACCCTTCGCAGAAAGTGAATGAGGGGTGTGGCATGACGAGGGACTCCATAGTCAGGCCAGGAGGTGTAATGGAACTGTTTCACATATTTTTCCTCATCAGTAGTTAGCTGAGTATATGACAATAATTTAATATAATACTATAAAAAAGAAATAACTTCACAATTATCACAGAAATGTATATTAATTAAATCTTGATTTTTATATTTTTGTAATCAAACCTTTACTGTAATGAATATCCATTTTTCTAACAAAATGATAAATTTTCAAAAAATTTTAGTAAATTACAGATATTGCCAATTCAAACATAAAATTTCATTTGCTCTTACATTTTTAACAGTAAGATCTCTAATGACATAATTAGCCAGTGTTGTGGTATTGGTCAATGTAATGGAGAATGGACCGTGAGATATTGACTCAGAATTTGGCCAATATTGTGCACATTTGGACTTTGTCTTCTCCATCAAGTTAGTGAGCATGACAATGGCCGGAGTGTTGTAGTCCCACACTGCTCTCCAGAAGTCAAGGACAGTGCCCTTCAAGGGGCCTTGTGTTGCAATATACTCACCAGCTCTATTGTAACCCTACAAGTATTATTTGAAAACGATTTACCATAAATTATATTCTTTACTTTAGCATCATTATACACCATAATTATAGTTTGACTTAATTGTGATGACACTCTATTAGAAATATGTGAGGAGATAAAAGGTTTTGTGGTATTCTATAATATTAATTAGATATTTCGTATTTATCCTGAATTATAATACATGTTTGTACCAATTTAAAAATATAGTTAGGTGTTTTTATATTATATAGATCACAGATTACATACTACTGTAATTTTGTCTAACTTTGCTATAATTATCCATCCATTGTAATACAATTATTGAAACTGAAAACATTACTATTATAACTGCATTAAATATAAATACAACTTTGCTTACATCAATAATACTTCCATTAATATAATCATGGTCAGCATCTTCTATAGGGGACAAAATTACTCTTGTATCATCAACTATTTCATAAAACACACAGAAAAGGCTAGTTATAGATGCATTTAATACAAAGTTTTACTATTTAGAGATTTTCTCACAGCATTTTATGTTCTTAAATCTATTCTTTTGCTTGTATTGAAGAAGAGAACTGATATCACTTGACTTCTGTGGAGACTTGTCATGAATTATCTACATCAAAAAACAAAACTAAATATTTTAATTGATAAAACAAGCTCAATAATTATGATAGAAATTTGCAGACTATTAAATAATTACTTGATATTCTTCCTCAAATCCATAGTTGACATTCATGCTCATTTTCACTACATGATCAAACAAGCAGGCAACTGGAATGGGTGGTCTGATATGCGATCCTTCTTCAGGGGCGACATAGCTCATCTGTAACTGCTCCAAGTTGGAAGCACTCTGAAGCTAATTAGCATAATATCATCAAATTTATTTTATGTGAAAACATTCACTTCATGTACCTTGAAGGAGGCTATTTTTTTGACAATGTGCTGCTTTCGTAACCTTAAATATTTAATGCATACCAATTTAAACAATAAATAATAATACTATGGAATAGTTAACATATTTCAATTAGTGTGGTGCAAGACTTCGGCAAGAAGTAAATACATCAGTTTAAGTTGTAAATAAAATGACATTGACTGTTAGAACTGATAAAATTTGCTATTACTATAGAGTAGTTAGCTAACATATTTTATTAATAATACTCTCTCAGATAGTGAAGTGTAATAACTTACACAATAGCAGTAATGATCACTAACACAACCATAATGATTAGTAAAAATGAAACTGATAATCCTATTGCCAATCCATTTCCAGATCGTATTGCAATTGTTTCCACTGTAGTGCTATTCTTCATTGCTAAAAATGTATTATAAGGAATATCTGTGTGTAATGTATATGTGACTTGCAATTATTTCTGCATCAATATGTTTCCATAATGAACTCAAATGTACTTTCGTCTCCATAAGTGAGTGTAACATTTCCTGTCCCAGTTCCAGCTTCATTAGTTACTGAACAGTAATATGTTCCTGTCTGATTAATTGTAAAGTTTGTTAAAATAAGACGAGAAGTATTACTATTTAATTCGGTTCCATTGAATGTCCATTCATAACTATACTCCATTGGGTTGCCTCTTACTACGTTGCAAGTCAGTGTGGCCATATCAATTTGATCTTCCATCTTAATATTCCGATTGACTTCTATTGTGACTTCTGGTATTACTGTATACATACATAATTGGATATAATGTATTTTTATTTTTATTATTTTATATAATATTGACTTATTCTATTTAATTTCAGTAATGCTTTAGAATATAGCTGGTGAAGTTTTTGTATTGTGACAGAGGGACGGTAAATTTCTTATGTCCTTCAGGGAGGAATTCTATATGTAGTGTCCCCGTCTTCCGGGCAGGGCTTCTATAATGTAGAGTACCTCTTATTGTGTTATTAGGAACTGTTGTTAGGTTCTAAATTAGTTAGACGCTGTGCGGCAGTCATTTACTACTGTTGTTAAGGTCCCTCAGGCTCTAAGTGTAGCGCCCTCGCTGTGCAAAGGACGCTACAATCAAGGAACTTCAGGGACCGTAAATTCAGTATTTCCCTCTGAAGCAGCACCTAACTATTATATATTTATATGTAGAAAAGGGATGGAAGAAGCTATCATAAATTGGGTCAGGCCAGGAAGTGGGTTTGGCTAAAGGCAACTTGTGGATATTCCCAAAGTAAAAAATAATGAGGGTGCACAAGTTCAATTACTTTTTGTTTAGACTACCTTGATTTCTTGTCTATTGTAAACAGCGTATATGATTGTACAGTTCATATGCTTACTATATTAATGTTGCTTGATGAAAAAAGACAAAACAGAGAAATTTTCGAGGGAGTGCAATAGTATCACAAACATTCATAGCTATAATAATTATTGTCAGTGCTGACTATACATATGGCAAAATTTGAAATGTATACATTATTGTGTACAAATAGAATAAACATGAACACCTCACATGCAAAAAAATACAGAAATTCAAATACAAATAAGTAAATGTTATAATTGTAACTATTTTGAGATTAAACATTATATCAAGAAGCACAATGAAAATATAAATCAGACAAAAGTCAAATAGGCATACAATTTTATGCCATGCTTGAATTACCTTTTATCATAACAGTAATATTAACACTACTGTTATTATGAGAATCTGAAGCAGTATTCCTTCCTGTACATGTGTATACTCCATCATGTGTAGGATACTGGGCATCTGCTATGTGCAGTGTAGAAATTATATTACCAATAATAATAATATGATCAGCAGATGATATGGAAGCTTCATTAATAATATATGTTTGGTTAAATTCAGTGTTATGATTGTTAAGAGTCCAAGTGATAACTGGTACTGGTCCTCCAATGGAACAACAGGAGATAGCAATATTACCTCCTTCCAGTATGGACAATTTCTCAACTTGCTCAGTTGTGGTGTTAGGTAATACTAAATGAAAACAATTGAACTTTGTTAAAAATAATTCTTATAATTGAATATTAATGAAATACACACATAAATTTAATTGTCATAAAATGAAATATAAATTTACCTGGAGAGACAACTGCAATTGTAGTACCAAGTCCTCCAGCACCAGAATAGAAGATTTCATATAAACCCTGGTCAGATGTATTGGTTGGTTCACGAACAAATATTTCAAAAAAATTAACAAATTCGCTGAGTTCAGCAGGAACTAATGAACTTGCACCCAATGTTGCAGCATCTCTGTTCCAAACAATGTTATCATATTCTCCCTCACTAGAAACTTCCAACACTAATTTATCAGGTACAGTATGAAAGACAACTTGTGGTGATAACCTTGTAGGAATAGTAGCTTTACCTATTATAGAATTAAGATATCAAAAACAATTTCTTTAAACTAAGCCCAAAATAATGCATATTTTGTTTATTTATACATAATTTAAAGTCAATATACAGACACTGCTATGAAATTATAAACAATACTACAAGGCTTAATTTTGGCAATATTACTGCATTGTATGATGTATTGATATTAATAATAATAATTGCTTGTTCAACCAGTATGTTTCAATACAAGAAGTGCACTTGATCTACTAAATATGTTGTGCGGGTTCAATTAGACTTACCAGTATCAATTCTGAGTGGAAATGATCCATAAATTTGCAAATTGCTATCAATAAAGATGCACTGATACACACCAGCATCAGAAGTAGTAAAAGTAAATGAGAGAGTAGAACGTAATTGACCATTAATGCCTACAACAGTATCAGTGGGATCTAAAGTAGATGGAATACCATCTTTCAGCCATTGCACAGTAGGAATCGAATAATTCATTTCATTATCTCCAACATGACCTGCAGTGAAGGATAGAGAAATACTATGCCCACTATAAGTCCCTGTTCTGTTTGCATTAAGTCCAGTTGTAAGGGAATCTTGAAATATATTTCTCAAGATTCCAGGTGTTGTGGAAGATAAAACTGAAACAATAAATGTGTAATAATATTAACATTTTTGAAATTGATAAGATAACACCTGTCATAGTCAATGATTCTCCTCTAACATAATCTTGTCCATCCCTAGCAGTACACTGATAGACACCAGCATCAGAAGACACTACATTATCTATCACTAATAGTAAGGTAGTGGAGGAGGAGATGTTAGAAGTTCTCAAACGAATATGAGGAACATCTTGTACTAGTTGTCCCTCGTCTTTATTCCAAGTTACTGACAGAGTATCAGAAATGGAGTTGACCTCACAATAGAGCCAGAGAACTGATCCCTCTACAGTATTCGTATGTTCACTGAATATTAAATCCGGGAGTGATGTTACTGATATATGCGTGTGAACTGTAATGCCTGCAATAATATTACACAAAGAAAAATCATCTATATGTTAATTAATGTAATGTTTTGATATCAACTCTTTAAAATTGCTTAATGTATACACAGATATCCCTTTCTCGAGCTTTTGGGTAAGTTTGCCATGTTTTACCAATAAAGAAAGTGTGTAGTAATTTTTAAAAAAATGCAGTTTTCATCTTAGGTCTATTCAATAGCTTCTATTAATTATCATAATCATTGCAGTTAAATAATATTCACCATAATATATCAATTTTAAGAAATTGCTAAGCACTGAATAATGTCAAAATAACAATTGATTCCCTTCCCATTAATTTATATAAAAAAAGTGTAATAAATCAAATGTTCACTAAAACCCGACAGTGAACAATTAATTGAAACTAGTTTGGTAATCTAACATAATATAAATTAATAAAAATTAAGCACTGCATTATTGCTTACCATATTGCAATTAACAGGTTTATTAACATAGAGCAGTTTCATATTTAATATCAAACATCAAAAAATGCTTAACAAGTGCAGTAATAGATATTCTAGTTACTTAAAATTTATCACAATAAGTGTATTGAAGCTTACATATTTTTCATAAGTGGGCTGCAAGTACAATGCTCTAAAATTGTTTGTGATTATTCTATTTCTAAGATTAGCCTTTTATATACCTACTACTATCAAAATCTGTGCTTCAAATATAATGCTCTAAGACTGTCTGTGATTATTCTATTTCAAATATTAGCCTTTTATATACCTACACTATCAAAAGTTAACAGGGGGAGTTAAACTATTCCACTACCAAACTGTAAACTACAACAAAACCTTATGCAGATGAACTAAAATTAGACAAGGCTGGAAAGACTATGAAGTTGAACTTAAACATACAGCTTTTTTTAACACTTCTAGAAAGCTCAGTTATTTGGCTTTTTAAATATGATACAAATAAATTAATACTCACCTGTGGTCCCCAGAATAAGTAGCACTACATATAATACTCCCATTATTGCTGTCATCTACTTCAGTTAAGCATTAGACGGTTAATACAAATAGTTTTTAAATGTACCTATCAGCAAGAGCTTACGCAAGGTGGCCTAAGAAAACTAACTGTATCCCAAAACACCACATTGAAGTTAAAAACTAGTACAGTGCAACAGTAAACAGGTGCAGGTTAGTTTTGAACACTCACAAAATTATACAGATGGTTTAGTATCACAATCTCAATACAAGTTTTCATATCCACAGATCAATAATGGACCAGTTGGAGATTCCCAAACTATAGGATAGTACGAAACTTGATGCACTGTAATTTATTACACTAAATAACAGTGGCCATAAAATTGAATGTATCATTATGTACAACATGCATCATTACTGTATGAGAAAATTACAAGTATTGCCAATACTACTCAAGTCAGCATTGTAACAAACTGAAAGCAGACTTGTCCCAAAAAAGACACAACATTTGTACATAATAATATGATAGCAATATATATTCTGGAGTTATAGCATTTCTCCCTTGCATAATAAAGCTAAGCTAGAATTTTATTATAAATGCAGATAATAGACCTAAATGCAACCTCTACTTAAAGTAATTTTTTGTCCAATTTTAAATTTAGATAAGCCATACAACAATTTTATGGTAAGTATTACTCTGCTCAACATGTTGCTATAATAAAAGAATTTTAGAGCTATACCAATTATTTACTGTGTAACATAGCTATACCCAGGCACTTCAGCTATAAATTTCAGGGTGGTATGGCCAGAAAAGGGTATGGTTATGATTACATGGGTGTGGTTAATCCATTTGTGCATGTGGTCTGTCTATACTAAGAATTATGTTAATCTTGTACACTGTTTTGTGTACAATTGCAGATGAAGGTGCTTTTACCAGTGGCTTAGCTAGAGACTTTAATATTCATGTACAAAAAAATCCAATTTTTAATGATTGAACATTTAAAAAATTAAATCATGTTTTAAACTTTATTACTTTTAGTTTGAATTGTATAACCATAGAATGACAAATTGCCATATGTTTGTGGGAGTGCTTGGTCTGTAATATATTTCTGTTTGTGAGGAATACCATGCTCCTCTCTTGGTTAGTTAGATTATGTGTACTTTAAATAATATTTCACACAATCTAACTAACCAAGAGGAGCATGTTGTTCCTCACCAGCACAAATATATTACAGACCAAGCACTCCCACAAACATGTTGCAATTTGTCATTCTATGGCTATACAATCCAAACTATCATTCTGTCCATGCAAACACTGCTAATTGGCTTATAATTAACTTTCAGTGTTCAAGGAAGCCAAAAACAAAGGCTATAGTCGCTATGTCAGATTGGATAAACTGTTTCAATCATGTGATAATAAAGTTATTATAAATTTGTGTAATGTTTCAGTAAACTTGTGTACATTTACATACTATAATAATATTATCAACTGCGTAGTTATGTGCATATATTGCACTCTGTATACCCTTCATGTTACCCCATAATCGATATGAATGTTGACGTGCATCTGGTATAACTGAGTATGCAAACTTCGTGTGGCTGTGAAGTGTATAGCAGTTAGCTAGTATTAATAAAAATAACTGATTTGAAAAAAAACACAGAAAAGATACAACCACACAATAACTTTAATTGTCCTTAAATAGTAATTATGCACAAACAATGCATTAAGTAACATAGACTGTGGTAATGTGTGCATATCCAATGCCTTGAGTCAAATGCGTACAGTTGTAGCTAAGTGTTTATTCCCATCAGTTGGCTAGACATCACAATTGATCATCAATTTATAGTGGAACTCATTATTGTAATAGTATTACAAGTTAGCACTTTGGGATAAAACCATGATGACGATATTCAAACATGTTATACTTACTCTATTGGTTTGCTGTTCTATTTAATGCACATCAATACACATGCATATAAGTGCGACTTACAGTGAAAAATTTGGACTCTTGTTATTTCTTCACTATAACATTCAGAATATTTGGTAAAAATGCATAAATCTTACTAACCAACATCACTAGTTCATACACCACCATTATTTCGATTCAGTATTATTTATATCATATGTGACCGGTTTTGGGAAAATCGGCCTAAACGCGGCAAACAATTTTTTTCAGTATCCCCGGGTAAAGCCTTATGGGTCGATTTTTTTCAAAAAAAAAATTATGGCAGAGAAAGACAGAGACAGAGAAGATGACAGACAAGAGAAAGAAAGAGAAAGAGATGAAGACAGAGAGAAGATAGAAGAGAAAGCATGAAGATTAAGAACATTTGTGTGTGTGTCATACAAGGACATTTATGTGTGTATTATAAGCATTGTATTTCTGTATTTTTGTTATTTTAGTATAGGCGCAGGTCATGTTGTGTATTTTGTGTCCGGATGTATTCCGTGGACCACACCCCCATTTATATGTGTGCATGCGTGACTTGGAACTTATAAACCTTAGTCACACATGCGTCAGTTCAGTTCCCCATATTTTCCCATTTCGTAGTTACAGATTAATACTCTGTCAAACGGTGTGGGAGGGCGAACTCTGGTGGCAGCAGGTCACCAGAGCGTATGAGTAAGTGCTGTCCCATAACTTCTCCTCTACCTCAGGCAAAGGCTTATAGATATAGCCTTTACCGATTTAGCCAATCAAGATTATCTGTGGCCTGTGACCGCCAACCCACACAAACTTATGGAAATAAAGATTGCACAACACAGATAATGGAAATGATATAGTTCAGTTTACCACAAACATGTACGCGTAAAATACTAGATGATGCTCAAGCCATTCTTGTTTTTCTTGCCGTAAGAATTATAATAACTTGCATTATCAACAACAATGTTATGTTTTCTTGACTGCTTTTGTTTCAGGGCTGCTGTTCTTGCCTTCTCAAGAATAATAACAGTTATATAATAATTTGTAAACAGATATAGTTGATATAGTGTCACGACATTTTTAGGTTAGACCCCATTTCTTCTGATACTAGCTACAGTATTAAGCAAGTCTTACTTGAACACTTGGGCTCCAAATTGTGAGATAATTCCTAGAAACAATTTTTTTTTTCAAATCCAAGAAAGTTACTGCTAATGGTTACGACGGCATGATAACCCTTTACCAAATATAATTTCAAAGCTTTGACGTTTTGGGGGGACCGCTAAATGCTAGTCTCACGAGCCAGACCCTTTACCGACCGCGCGATGAAGGAATGGATTAGTCCGCGTAGCCAGACCCTTTACTTAACAGCTACGCTGGGAAAGGGTCTGGTGGCATTAGTACATAGTACCAGTTCAATACCCTCCAGATCTCAGGAAGTTGCGGTTCCTGTAGTGGTTGTCAGGTTGCGGCAGCCACTCAATCACTGTCCCGAGGCTTACGCATATATACTATATAAATAGAGGAATTGGGCGGTGGAACTTGCTGCAAATAAGGTGAAAAACACTAGGATTCATGAAAGGTTGCAGGAGTAAAATGGTGGATATTATATAAGAAAGCTTTGCTGCTTGATATTGACTACAACAACAAAAAACAAAAAAAACTGGCGAATTTTATGAAAATAATAATGCCACTGTTATAAGCTAGGAGAATAAGCTAGTATGTTGTACCTTATAGCTACCAATAAGTGCCATAAGGCAGTTATCCACACCTGATATCACTCCTTCTCTCATTGTGCAAGAGATATTTTGTACAAACATTTAGCTTGGCGGCATTGAAGTTTTTCGTGTGTGTGCGGTATTTTTACGTTTACATAGAGTATCGGTGAAGGACTAATTACATTCCTTTTGAACTGGTCACCAGACCCTTTCCCAGGGTAGCTGTTAAGTAAAGGATCTGGCTACGGGAGACTGATCAGGTCACTATCTATACAACGCTTCGTTCCATTCCCCACGATTCACGGGGAACAATACTTTGGGAACAATACTTTAGTGTTGTGGCATATGGGGTGCGGTATGTTTACATCCGGTTGAAAGTAATTTAACGGGCACCCCCAGGTATGTAGACGGAATTGCGCTGCTGAAGCTCTAAAGGTGAAAAAGCGCTAGCTTGTAGAAATTCGAGTATCATCTCTTCCTTAGTGTGGTACCTAGTTCCCCACATCTATCAGTGAAAGTTTAGAGACATATGGTGATCTGCTGATGAGTGAAATTAAG
>WLWD01003475.1_pt1 | contig 43590 bp, 33 predicted proteins | sample 6712731 | NCBI WGS metagenome assembly WLWD01 (sample SAMN12718690, study PRJNA576275) | sponge metagenome | isolation source: marine sponge | host: Mycale hentscheli | place: New Zealand: South Island, Marlborough, Capsize Point | collected 2014-11-01 | reverse complement strand
GTGAGGTTGTGGCAACACCTCCGTTGTTGAAGGGAATTGCCACCTCTGATGGTGAGGTTGTGACAACTCCTCCGTTGTTAAAGGTAGTTACCACCTCTGTTGATGGTGAGATTGTGGCAACACCTTCGTTGTTGAAGGGAGTTGACACTTCTGTTGATGGTGAGGTTGTGGCAACATCTCCGGTGTTGAAGGGAGTTACCACCTCTGTTGATGGTGAGGTTGTGGCAACATCTCCGGTGTTGAAGGGAGTTACCACTTCTGTTGATGGTGAGGTTGTGGCAACACCTCTGTTGTTGAAGGGAATTTCCACCTCTGACGGTGAGGTTGTGGCAACTCCTCCGTTGTTGAAGAGAGTTACCATTTCTGTTGATGGAGAGGTTGTGGCAACACCTCCGTTGTTGAAGGGAATTCCACCTCTGATGGTGAGGTTGTGGCAACACCTCCGTTGTTAAAGGTAGTTACCACCTCTGTTGATGGTGAGATTGTGGCAACACCTTCGTTGTTGAAGGGAGTTGACACTTCTGTTGATGGTGAGGTTGTGGCGACATCTCCGTTGTTGAAGGGAGTTGGCACCTCTGACGGTGAGGTTGTGGCAACATCTCCGTTGTTGAAGAGAGTTACCACCTCTGTTGATGGTGAGGTTGTGGCAACACCTCCGTTGTTGAAGGGAATTGCCACCTCTGACGGTGAGGTTGTGACAACTCCTCCGTTGTTGAAGAGAGTTACCATTTCTGTTGATGCAGAGGTTGTGGCAACACCTCCGTTGTTGAAGGGAATTGCCACCTCTGATGGTGAGGTTGTGGCAACACCTCCGTTGTTAAAGGTAGTTACCACCTCTGTTGATGGTGAGATTGTGGCAACACCTTCGTTGTTGAAGGGAGTTGACACTTCTGTTGATGGTGAGGTTGTGGCGACATCTCCGTTGTTGAAGGGAGTTGGCACCTCTGACGGTGAGGTTGTGGCAACATCTCCGTTGTTGAAGAGAGTTACCACCTCTGTTGATGGTGAGGTTGTGGCAACACCTCCGTTGTTGAAGGGAATTGCCACCTCTGACGGTGAGGTTGTGACAACTCCTCCGTTGTTGAAGAGAGTTACCATTTCTGTTGATGCAGAGGTTGTGGCAACACCTCCGTTGTTGAAGGGAATTGCCACCTCTGATGGTGAGGTTGTGGCAACACCTCCGTTGTTAAAGGTAGTTACCACCTCTGTTGATGGTGAGATTGTGGCAACACCTTCGTTGTTGAAGGGAGTTGACACTTCTGTTGATGGTGAGGTTGTGGCGACATCTCCGTTGTTGAAGGGAGTTGGCACCTCTGATGTGAGGTTGTGACAACTCCTCCGTTGTGAAGGGGATTGCATCTCTGACGGTGAAGGTTTGGCAACACCTTCGGCTGTTGAAGGGAGTTGACACTTCTGTTGATGGTAGGTTGTGGCAACACCTCCGTTGTTAAAGGTAGTTACCACCTGTGTTGATGGTGAGATTTGTGGCAACACCTTCGTTGTTGAAGGGAGTTGACCTTCGTTGATGGTGAGGTTGTGGCAACATCTCCGTTGTTGAGGGATTTTGAACCTTCTGACGGTGAGGTTGTGACAACTCCTCCGTGGTGAAGGAGTTGTTACCTCTGCGGTGAGGTTTGGCAACACCTCCGTTGTGGAGAGAGTTTGCCATTTCTGACTGTGAGGTTGTGCAACACCCTCCGTTTTTGAAGGGAGTTAACACTTCTGTTATGGTGAGGTTGTGGCACACCTCCGTTGTTGAAGAAAGTTACCACCTCAGTTGATGGTGAGATTGTGGCAATACCTCCGTCGTTGAAGGGAATTGCCACCTCTGACAGTGAGGTTGTGACAACTCCTCCGTTGTTAAAGGGAGTTACCAACTCTGTTGATGGTGAGGTTGTGGCAACACCTTCCTTGTTGAAGGGAGTTGCCACCTCTGACGGTGAGGTTGTGGCAACACCTCCGTTGTTGAAGGGAGTTGCCACCTCTGATGGTGAGGTTGTGGCAACACCTCCGTTGTTGAAGGGAGTTGCCACCTCTGATGGTGAGGTTGTGGCAACACATCCGTTGTTGAAGGGAGTTGCCATCTCTGACGGTGAGGTTGTGGCAACACCTCCGTTGTTGAAGGTAGTTGATACTTCTGTTGATGGTGAGGTTGTGGCAACACCTCCGTTGTTGAAGGGAGTTGGCACCTCTGACGGTGAGGTTGTGGCAACACCTCCGTTGTTGAAGAAAGTTACCACCTCAGTTGATGGTGAGATTGTGGCAACACCTCCGTCGTTGAAGGGAATTGCCACCTCTGACAGTGAGGTTGTGACAACTCCTCCGTTGTTGAAGGGAGTTGTCACCTCTGCTGACGGTGAGGTTGTGGCAACACCTCCGTTGTTGAAGGGAGTTACCACCTCTGTTGATGGAGAGGTTGTGGCAACACTTTGTTTTGAAGAGTTGTCACCTCTTTTGATGGTCGAGTTGGTGCAACACCTCCGTTGTTGAAGGGAGTTGGCACCTCAGATGATGAGGTTGTGGCAACACCTCCGTTGTTGAAGGGAGTTGCCACCTTTGATGATGAGGTTGTGGCAACACCTCCGTTGTTAAAGGGAGTTACCAACTCTGTTGATGGTGAGGTTGTGGCAACACCTTCGTTGTTGAAGGGAGTTGACACTTCTGTTGATGGTGAGGTTGTGGCAACACCTCCGTTGTTAAATGGAGTTACCACCTCTTTTGAAATTGTGGGAGTTGTGGCACACTCCGTTGTTGAAGGGAGTTGACACTTCTGTTGATGGTGAGGTTGTGGCAACACCTCCGTTGTTGAAGGGAGTTGGCACCTCTGGCGGTGAGGTTGTGGCAACACCTCCGTTGTTGAAGGGAGTTACCACCTCTGTTGATGGTGAGGTTGTGGCAACACCTCCGTTGTTGAAGGGAATTGCCACCTCTGACAGTGAGGTTGTGACAACACTTCCGTTGTTGAAGGGAGTTGGCACCTCTGACGGTGAGGTTGTGGCAACACCTCCGTTGTTGAAGGGAGTTACCACCTCTGTTGATGGTGAGGTTGTGGCAACACCTCCGTTGTTGGAGTCTGCATCTACTTCTGTGTAGTTGTCAATCTCCTGATCAATGACCCTATTGCGAGCAACGTCATTATCCTCTTTTTTTTCTGCCTCAGAAGTTGCCTGAAACTCTTCACTGGGAAAATGTTGTTCAGAACATGCTTTTGAGACAGTATCTGAAGGTAAAGATTCATCTTCCGTTGTATTCAAATTACAAAGATAACCTCCATCATATGATACTGTTCTATTGTATAGCTCATCAATTGAAAGTGTCTGATCTGGTGCCAAAACATTATAACTATTATCTATAGCTTTGTGGCTGTTTCTAAAATTTAAAAAAAAATTTTTTTTTAACAAAAAGGAATTTACACAGTAATGCAAAATGTTTCAATATTGAGAAATATTCATCAGGGATTACTTTCTAACTCATAAAGATCTTTTGAGATCGAAACATTTAGGATTTTAAAATATACAATGCAAATGTTTGAAACATAACACAAAATTGAGTTGAACTCTATTGTGATGGGATCTGACATTGTGGTAAAAATATATATATTTGGCGAGCGAGTGGAGCGAGTGAGACTCTCTCAGGGGTAACACAATTGAAAATCAGGGATGTTTGTTTGTTATCGAGCGAGCGAAATGAGCGAGATACTGGTGAACAATTGAAAATCGGGTACATGTTATATGTATGTATGTACATGTTATATGTATGTATGTACATATGGTACGTATGACTCGCACATGGGGGACTTTTTTCTCCTAAAAACACGGCCTTTTAGGCTTGACCCTACTTTCTTCTGATACTACAGCATTAAGCAAGTCTTACTTGAACCTTGGGCTCCAAATTGTGAGATAATTCCTGCGAAATGCTTGTTTTTCAACTCCCAAAAAGTTACTGCGAACGGTTACTATGGCATTGAAAACCTTTACCAAATGCAATTTCAAAACTTCGTCATTTTTTGTGGCTGCTAAATGCCGCTCGTTGGTTGTCAGGTGTCACTGGTAGACAGAGGGGCAAAATATAAAATATTAAACCGAAGGAAGTCACCATTACTTGTGAGAAGCTGAGATATGTAAGTATGTAGTTCCATATTGTTAGCTAAAATTACAAAAAATAACTCAGGCTATGTTTTGGTAGAGTTGCAAGCTTGTTCACCAGTTACTGGTAATTGAGGCTGTCAGAATGGCTTAAATTGGATACTACAGAAGTTATCACAATTCAGGAAATCGAGGTAAGAGAGTAATTCTGTATTTTGATTGGTAGTATTAATGGTCAACTACTATATACTTAATTGCATGAACTAAACTAAAGTATATTATGTAACAATACTGTAGTTTATGTAACCTAGGCAGGCTCGCTCGATATTTGTGCTCAAGCACATCACTAGTTTATATATGTGTGGACGTACATAAGTCATTTTGTACTTTGACCCACGCGTTTTTGTGTTTGCTTCGTGGTCTACCCCTTCCCATATCTCCACAAAACAGAATCTATAGGTTTAGCGATCCCGTATCATTCAAGGAAATAATTGTTTTGAAGTGTTTTGTTTGTGCACAGGCTCGCTCGCCCTTTGTGCTCAAGCACATCACTAGTTAGTTACGGCTAAATAAATGAATATGAATTAGGTGATTTCCGCCTTGACTTATTTCATGCAAGTATGCTTAACACTAAACTTGTAACACATATGTATTTATTTAATTGTCATTACTGAAAGTGAGCAACTTGCATGTCTACAATTAGCAACACAAGGCTGCGCACATTGCAACAAATTCATTGGAAATTAATTAAACACTTTAATCCTCACTTCATATTGTCATACAAATATCACAGATAAAAGTTAGACAAGCCTGAAGTATTAGAGTATTGGACAATACTTCATTTTAATCCCTCTATTTGTATATACCCTTCTGACTGTTACCCATGCATGAAAATTCCTAAGACGGCATTAGCCAAATATCGATACAATAATGCAGTATGACAACCCTAAGTTAAATGTATTTTAATGAAATGATAAAATTTCAAAGTTTTTCTTGACATGCTTACTTGAGGACGTCTCTATTGAATGAATATGTCGAGGTTTCATTAATCTGAAATACATAATTAAGGACATATTATATAAGATCAACCATAAATGTGTTATCCTTCAGTACACACTTCACAGAACATAAGGATTTTAAAATTAAATGCCTGCTTTAGTCAGGTTGCTGTAAATTCAATAGATACTGTATCTTGTTGCTATGTAAGACTACATGTTCATGAGTGTATGTGTTGCAACACGGGAGAGAGGGAATGGGGGTGAGTGAGATGAGGGAGGGAGTAGGTCAGGGAGACCAGAAGGAGAGGAGTGGGTGTGTGGATGAGACTAAGGCAAGGGCATACATACATACATACATAATAATTGGTAAATATTAGTTTGATTTCATATCTATGCAGGGTTTCAAACAGAAGGGGAAACAACCCACAATTTTTTCGAGTTCACAGTATAATGTCACCAATTTTGTATCAGCCAATTAAATCTAAAAATTAGTTATCAATATTGGCAGTACCCATGCAGGGGTTCATTTAGGAATTAGTCTAAGGAGGAGGGAGGGAGGTGGTGACGAGCTTTCACTATCTTAAGGGGTCACAACTTCCATACATGTAATTAATTGGTAGAGGACTTCTTATTTAATCATTTGCACCACCTTCATCAAAGTTTAAAAAATGACTTCAAGGGGCGAAATGACTTCAAGGGGGGCCGCCCCTAAATGAACCCCTGCCCGGGCCATGATGGAGGGATGTAAACATCTCGAACTCAAAGGTGACCTTTGCTGAAGTTAATACGTGTACTAGTAGCTACCAGTAAAACTGACGAATACTCAGCCCTAGTTGGCTGTCCAACTCAGCTGACAATTAAACATGTAAGTCGTGCACAAATAATTCACTAGTGCATGTAAATGACAAGCACAGTAAAGAGCAGTGTGGGTTGCATAGCATATGAATCTCATTATGTTTGTGTGTTTGTGGTAAACATCGATGGCATAAAGAATAAGTCGTTAATGATGGTAAATGTTCTTATCCATGTGAGTGCAACCCTAGTTAATTGTACATAAAATTAATGAACTGATGAGTATATGGTAAGATTATAAAATCATGTATGATGTGACTCAACACTGATCAGTGTGAAGTACATATATACAGTACTCTCATACACAGGCATGTGCATCAAAGTAGTAGTGGTTATAACGCTGGTGTGGGAAAGTATACACATGAAGTCTCCCATCCCCAGTGAAAAATTCTGTATGAAACTTTGCCATGGGCATTACTTGGTATTATAGTATCAAACAATATACACTTCATGTGTAGAAATGCATCAGTAGTGTTGTTATTAATTGATTCCTGAAGTAGGAATTTAAATAAATTCTGATAACTTAAATAACTATAATAGGAATTTTTCTCTTTTTAACAGCCATAGAAGTTGAAACGTCGGGTTAAGTTATAATTACAAATATTGGCTGTTAAAAAGAGAAATAATTCCTATTATTTCAGCCAGAATGACTGAATCATAACTAAAATTCTAATTCTTTTATTTTATATAATTTTAACAAAATTTTATTCCATGTTTAGTAAACTGTGTGCGGTATACAAGTTTGAATAGAAGTTAGTGTTTTTAAGCAATCACAGAAAAAGTAAGCCATAGTTTACTTCAAGAAGACTCATTGGCTACAAATTAATTTATTCTCCTCGTGGTAATTTTGATGTGTTTGAAAAGTTTCTCTATAATGATGCGCTTGTCAAATAATTCTATTGTAACTTGTCTACTCATTTGAGGTTAAATATAAGTTTTAAAAAACCTTGTGAAGTTATGAGGCACTCTTTTTGTGAACTCAAACCTGACTCTGCAGGTAATCACAAAAGATAGTATTGTACCAGTCAATCCTTATCACTTACCAGTGCTCAAACTCAAAGCAGCATTGAGTAATACTTGAGTAGAGCTATATACACACACCCAATTGCTCAGCTTTGCATATGATCCAAATTATAGCATAAATTAAGCTGTGAGGAAACTTTCACATTACCTTATGTTGCTTCCTATGCTATTTAATACAAAGTACATTAGCAGGGATTTTTTAAAGATAACTACAGAAAAGGTGCCTTAGGGGCTAGCACTAACATTGTGTCATGATGTTTAGTACTAGAATGCAGATAGCACATCGTATCCGGTTCATTGAACCTGACTTGTGCTGTTAGACTTGGTGTATTCCTAACCATAATAAACCTAAATTTTGGTTGAAAGTCTATATCTTACTTCTTTTGGCAAGCTAGCAGAGTTTAAGCTAAACACCGGCTTACACATACAGCCTGTACTGGGTGTATAATAAATATATTATATAGATTAATCATTGAATACTGCAGAATATCAGATCTAAAATGATCAGGCAACATGCTGAATTTGAAATAAAACCATGTGGGTTTTTTGTGGATTCCAACAACTCCTATATTGGTGCCACTCCCGATGGTTTGATTAAGTGCAAATGTTGTGGCACTGGAGTTCTGGAGATAAAATGTCCCTATTGTGCCATAGAAGCTGATACATTGAACGACATTGTTGACTTCAGGAAACAGTTTTGTCTCCAAAATCAACCTTCAGGACTACAACTATCACGGAATCATCAGTATTATATGCAATGCCTATTACAAATGCATGTAACAAAGCATCTCTACTGTGACTTTGTTGTATGGAACCGTGCTAGTATTCACATAGAACGTTTAGAACCAGACAACATTCTCATTACAGAAGCACTGGAAAAGCCAAGAATTTTGTTAACTTGTGCATTCTACCTGAGTTTGCCGGAAAATGGTTCACACAACAAAGAAATCTTAGCGAAATTGAAGTACCATCACAGGATCATGAAGATGAAGGCACTTGGTGTTATTGCAGAGAGTCACAAGGAGGTAATGGTTGGATGTGACAATGAAAAATGTGCAATAAAATGGTTCCACCTTTCATGCTTGGGAATGTCTGAAGCACCTTCTGGAAAATGGATATGTCCCACATGCCATCCAGCTAAGAAACAGAAAGTCCTAAAAATGCTAAGTAAATAGTAGAATTTAATTAAGTCATTGTATCAATCATAAATATTTTATTCTTTGTACCTAATTTACATGATTCAGTAGGATGCCAAATTTGAAAAAAAAAATAAAAAAAAAGACATTAATTTTTTATATTTAAAAATACAATGAAAAATCAATTTGATGGCACAATAATATCACATATGTTATGTAATGCACAACTAACTCTTACAATACTGTCTAATAACACTGGGCCACCTTTTTTTCTTCGAGTGTACTCTGTGGGTAGAGGTGTTGTGGCACTAAGAATCTTGTACCTTTGTCGCACTGCCCCAATAAGCCGTTCCACATGGATTCTCACATTGGCAAGCTTTCTTGTTAACTCCACATCCTTAGCAGTAAGCTGTGATTGGCCTCTTGTAAAGCTGGTATATTGAGAGTAGCTCCTCTGAATGCTATACTGTCCTCAACATTAAAACCTTTATCTGCTAAGACTACATCTTGAGGCTGAAGCTTGCACAAATATCCACAGTCTTCAGTAATGTATTTATCAAAGACACGGCCACCATATCTTTTTGATACAAAACTAACAGTTCCTTGGGGGGTCACACTTATCAGATATTTGGCTGTGTTATAGTTTTCGTAATTTGACCAAGTTGCTGCGCGACACAAGAGGTCCCCTGGCTTTTCTATAAATAACTCAAAGCAATCTATAATTGACGTAACTGACAAACCATAATTTGGCCTAAAACACCACGGCATGGTCTTTTGAACTTCACTTTTGTCAGGCCAAATTATAAGTGGTGACAATGACTGATGATAATTCGTGATACTGTCGATTCATGAATACAAAAACGAAATCCCAAGTCATAGTTAGCTAAATTTAGTCTCAACTTCATTAAAACAAGCATGGGGATGGTTGGTGTCGAAATGGTTAGTTCGTGTTGTGCTCCCTTTTGTACTAATAGAACGACAAAAGCTACTAGAGAAAAGGGTATTCACTTCTACCGTATTCCTAGATAAGGTGAAAAACGAAGTCTTTGGCTCAATGCCAGACCCTTTACCTTCTTTTTTATGGGCGGGGGAAGGGAAAGGGTCTGGAGGAGTCACTAGAGCATCAACGACTTGTTCCAGCCACCCGATTTTGGGGTGGCGGTTTTAGCACATTCCTTGGTACATTCGTCATGGGACGTCATTATAATGCGTCATTATACGGTTCTTTTTTTCCTTCAAGCATGGGAGACTCTTACCTGATGAGGTTTGTAATTAAGATTACAGTTACTTGCGGCGCAATCTGGAGGAGAGAAGCTTTTCTGAGGCTGCCATCACTGCAGCAGCAAATTTTGCTGCTCACAAATTAGGCTATGAGGATGGGTTAAAGGAGATGCAACTAGCCTACGACATATCTAGACTCTGATGGAAGATCAGAGCCACAACCTAAGCAGAACTCCATAGCTAAGCCAGATCGCAACCTGGTATGCAGGTCGAGCTGCAAGTTACAGCTTCTTTCCCGGGAAATATTAAAATGCGCGGGGATAGGTGACGCAATTTTGACACTTTTTAATTAAATTCCTCAGGAACAAGTCGTTGATGCTAGTGACTCCTGCCCTTTCCCTTCCCCCGCCCATAAAAAAAAAAGGTAAAGGGTCTGGCCCGCCAGACTACCAACTTCTATGGCTTTCTTGCCATGCGGAAGTAAATGTCACGTGAGCAGTGCAACCGATCTACAGTATAAGCATAAAAATAAAGCTTAGGGACGCAATAACTCAAAACGCAATAACTCCGGACTTCCCCTTTACTGCGGAATATCACGGGATACGATACCAAAACAAACCGCCTGCTGACAGCCCTTATACAACATTGAAGGAGCAACTCACAAAGCGCACATCCCTATCGGAGCAGCGCCGACTACAGCAGTTGTTTACTGGTGAGGAATTGGGAGATAGAAAGCCTACTCAGTTGCTTCGTAGAATGCAACAGCTACTTGGTGACCGAACAGGTGTTGACCCTACCTTTTTGAAGGAGTTGTTTTTACAGAGGTTACCCCAGAGTGTTCGCATGGTTTTGGCCTCCACCCCTGAAGGCACCACCTTGTCTGCTTTAGCTGAGATGGCAGATAAGATCATCGAGGTAGCAGCCCCTACTGCTTCTGTTGCTGCCGTGTGAGCACATGCCTGCCTGACGCTCTACCCACACCTCTTGCTCCCGAGTTTGCTACTGCTGCTGACATCGCGGACCTACGCTCAGAAATCTCACAATTAGAGAAGCTAGTTAGGAGTCTCTCTCGATCTCGTTCATCTCGCTCGTCCCATCGTTCTCCAACACCTACTGCTCCTGCACCGAGTACGGACACGTCCGATAACACTCTCTGCTGGTATCATCAGAAGTTTGGTGAGCGAGCTCGTGCTTGTCGTTCTCCTTGTTCCTGGACGTTAAACGAGCAGGCCGGTCGCTAGCGGCGACGAGCATCGCCGGCCTACCTCACCCTGGTCGCCTCTTTTATATACATGACCGTAATAGTGACACTCACTTTCTTGTCGATACAGGTGCCGAAGTCAGTGTTATTCCTCCCACTCGTCTGGAACGCGCCCGTCCTCAAAGTGCCTTTTCTATACTAGGAGTTGACGGTTCTCACATTGCGACCTATGGTGTACGCTCCTGCACGTTCAACCTTGGACTCAGACGCACGTTTCACTGGATTTTCGTCCTCGCTGATGTAAAACGAGCCATTTTGGGTGCTGACTTCTTGCAGCATTTCGGCCTGGTAGTAGACATGTCTCATCGTACGCTACTGGACTCAACTACCCACCTCGAAGTCAATGGTCTTCCTTCACGCTCATTGCCAGTTTCTCCTGAACTTAGTCATGTCAAGCTGGGCTCACCCAACGCCTTCTTGTCGCTCCTCTCTGAGTTTCCTGCACTGACTCAGGCATGTGCCATTGGTCATCCCATCCAGCACGATGTCGTCCACCACATAGAAACTACTGGACCACCCGTATCGGCACGTACTCGTCGCCTCGCTCCTGAGCGTCACCGGAATGCACGGCAAGAATTTGACCACATGCTGGAGTTGGGTATAATCCGTCCTTCGTCAAGCAACTGGTCATCAGCTTTGCACATGGTACCTAAGCATACGCCAGGGGATTGGAGACCTTGTGGAGGTTTTTGTGGTTTGAACCGGATAACTGTCTCGGATCGGTACCCCGTCCCACACTTGCAAGACTTTTCTGCATCACTGCAAGGAAGCACGATCTTTATTCACATAGATTTAGTAAGGGCCTATCATCAGATTCCAGTAGCTGAGGAGGACATTCCCAAGGCTGCTATTACTACGCTGTTTGGTCTCTTCAAGTTCCTTAGGATGCCAGTGGATTGCAAAATGCTGCGCAAACGTTCCAATGTTTCATGAACAAGGTTTTGCAAGGTCTGAATTTTGCCTAAGCTTATATCGACGACCTCCTCATCGCAAGTTCCTCGCCGGAAGAGCATTTGGAACATCTTCGCTCTGTTTTTCAGCGACTGAATGAGCATGGAATCGTGATCAATGTTTCCAAGATTCAGTTTGGCGTCAGTGAACTGGACTTTTTGGGTCACCACGTTGATGCCACAGGTGTTCGCCCATTGGAAGATAAAGTCCAGGTCATCCGAGACTTTCCACGTCCAGATACTCAATGCAAATTGCGGAGATTTCTCGGGCTTGTGAACTTTTACCATAGGTTCATACCAAACGGCGCCACTATTTTGTAGCCGACAGCAACTCGGACAACAAGATCTGGATGTCGAGTACACTGGCCTACTCGCCTGAGAGATTTCGCTCCCTAGCAACTCGCTAGAGGGGGAGTGATGTAGTGAACACTCAGAACTCTCATGAACTTTCACCTTGCATTATATCACAGACACACCCACCCCACGCAATTATTATTCAGTTGTCTCATCTCACATTACCTCGTGTCAACGTCATGTAGTTGCTCCGATGAAATAGTTGAACTAAACTTGTCTCTGTCTCCGATAGTTAGTAAATTAATAGTAGGTAGTTAGCCAAGACTAAATACCCTACAAACTGAAAGCCACCGACACTATCTCTCTTTAAAATGATGCCTTAGGGTTTCAGGAATAATTGCTAGAAATGAGAAACTATTAATTTTTCTAACAAAAGGCTATAGCTAGTCAGCTCTATGTCTAGCTCGCTCTGGAAGTTGACCCTTTTTGTGCTGGCTAGTTATAGCAAGATATAAATCTGTATACAACCGGCGCTATCTACGACATCACTTCATGATTGTTACGGGTAGGAGGCAACCCATCACAAACTATCCACTAGAAACTACTCAAATTCTTACCTCACTGCTAAGCGTACCGCCTTCACTTTTAATCTTCGGTTTCTTCATCACCGTAATCTTCTGCGCGGTTACGCCCTAACAACTACATAAAAATTAAAAAGTAGGGGGGGAAGGGTTTACAAGTGAGTGGGAGTGAAAACGTTTTTTACCCCGCGCACTTATTTAAATTATTTTATGCCGCACCTTACCGTGTCACGTGATGTCATTGGAGTTTGTCTCGTAGTGATATTGAGTAGTTGGCTGGGCTACGTAAAACGTTTGCACCTCTCAATGCGGCACATCACCTTTACTGCGGAGGCCACCTGTCTCCATACAAATGTTAGCTAATTAATGGCCTCCGCAGTAAAGGTGATGTGCCGCTGCAAACGTTTTATATAGCTCACAATATCACTAAAGAAATCGTAGGGTTCATTGCACTCTAATGCTTCATACTTTGGACCTGTATCTTCTTCAAACTCCGGTGGAGCTGATATGGTTGTATCGTCATTATACTCATTCTCCCATTTCCAATCATCATCAACATTGCTGTTGGAATTTCAAACAATTCTACCCCTTCTTCCTCTACCATGCTGTCTCCCATGACCTCTACTTGCACCCCTTCCACGACCTCTACTAGCACATCTTCCACGACCTCTACTAGCACCCCGTCCACGACTTCTTCTTTTGCCTCTGACACGCCCTCTACTTTGAACATCACTCTGATTTTGGCTTTCTTCAGTATCTTCTGAAGATGATACTGTGTCATTACTGATGCTAGAATAAGAGACTGATGATGCAGGGTCAACCTCCATGTCACTATCAGAAATACTCTCAAGATCACTATCTAGTAAAAGCATAGAATCTCGACTGGCAGGATCAGCATCATTGACAACCAAGTTACCTAGTGCAGAGGTCATAGCACTAGAAAGTACTTCTTCCTCACCTTGACTGTTGACATACTCTGCTTCTTCTCTATCACCATCCAAGCTTTCTTTATCTTCAAGATATGCCAAGTCAGATTCATCTGAATTTTCACCTTCCAACTGATCTATTACTTCTTCAACAGCAGGGCCGTCGGAAGCGGGGCGGCTGGGGAGGCCACAGCCGCCCCACTTTTAATAACGATATTTGGTAAAGGGTCGTTTTCCGACTAACCGGGATTTTGCTTTAAAACATTTTGATGGCTTCTTCGCTTAGTAGTCACGGAGGCCAACTGCCATTGCCCACAATTGGTGATAAAGCTCATCAGCGATCCAATTTTTGCTTCCCCAGCGTGATTTTGGAAAAAAGTCAGTGGTTAAGCGCTCCTTTCAGCCACAGTGGTTTGGGAGGTGGCCTTGGCTTCATTATGATGAAGACAGGGACCTTGCTTTCTGTTTTGTTTGTATAACGGCTTATAAGAAGAATTACCTGCATTCTATTCCCTGCCTGGAACAAACTTTTATATCGACAGGATTCTTGAACTGGAAAGATGCAATTGCCAAGTTTAATAAGCATGAACATAGCCATCACAAAGAGTCTGTCCTGAAGACTATTACACTTCCTGCTATAACAAGTGATGTTAGTGAAATGCTGGCATCACAGATAAAGGTAGAGAGGCTGCATCGACGAAAGTGTCTGCTTAAGTTGATTTCAAATGCTCGATTCCTTGCAAGACAAGGCCTTGCTTTTCATGGTGATGGTCATGAAGAATCAGATTCTAATTTTGTGAGACTGATTTATCTGCGATCTGAAGAAAATGTAGAGCTTCTGGACTGGATGAAACGGAAAACTAACAAATACACATCTGGTGACATGCAAAACGAGATAGTGAAAGTGATGGCTTTGCGTGTCCTGCGAGGAATTGCTGCATCAATCCAGGCTACACCTTTTTTCACTGTAATGGTAGATTAAACAACAGATGTTTCAAATGTGAAACAAGTTGTCGTGTGTCTCAGATGGGTTAGTGGAACATTGGAGGTTCATGAGGACTTTGTTGGACTATTTGAGGTGACGTCAACTACCTGAGACCATTTATGCAGCCATTACTGATGTGCTATTGCAGTTAAATCTTTCTCTTTCAAGGGTACGAGGACAGTGCTATGATGGTGCTGCGACTCCACTATCGGATTATATAGTTTGAGGCACTTGACCTCATCACTTCTTGTATTGAAGATCGATACAACCAACCAGGCTTCACGACCTATGAAAAAGTTCAGACACTTCTTCTTAAGGCTGCATCCAAAGAATCCTATGATGAAGAAATGCAATTTGTACTTTACTTTTATGGATCAGATTTTGATCCGTTACTTCTTCCAACACATTTGGAACTTTTTTCGCAGCATTTTTCCAAGGAGCATGAAGTTAATGGTGTAGTGGTTGTGTCAAGTATACTGAGATCTTTTTCTAGTAGCACACCAAGTCAATTGGAATTGATGAGTGAGGTTAGTAAATTAGTTAAGCTACTTTATGTGATGCCAGCTACTAATGCTGAAAGTGAAAGGTCCTTCAGTACTGTTCGACGTATTAAAAGTTACCTCCGCTCAACAATGTCCCAGCAGCGTCTAAATCATTTGATGCTTTTGAATATACACAAAAGTTTCACTGACAAACTCAACCTTGTAGACGTTGCTAATGATTTTATTGCTGGTAATGAGCACAGAAAGAATGTCTTTGGTATAGAATTCAAAGTATCGGATCTTGATTCATAGCAAAAACACTAAACTACCACTTCATGTCTAACATTACTAAATGAATTTGTATCACACATCATTATTTATTTATACAACTATAACTCCTAATTTAACAATATTATTCTACTTTAAATAACTCAATATCAAGAAAAAAAATCGAACAATAGTCAAATGACTGTGAGCCTCCCCACTTCTAGAAACCTTCCGACTGCCCTGAACAGTGAAAAGTTTGCCAGCCATTATCTCAACAATTTCCTATGACAACCCCACCAAAAAATGAGCTCAAAAGGATCTTTAGAGCTTGCTTTATCTATTTTACAGAAGCTAAGCATTTTGAAATCAGTATGGTAAAGTGGTTATTTATTGAAAAACTTCACCTGCTATAGGGTACTTTTGACCCACCATGATAAGGAATGAGTTAATAATTAACTTGGTGCAATAAAAATGCTAAAAATGAGTTAAAAGATACAGGAGTAGCCCTCACTAGTCAACATGTAAATAATCTCATAATATATAGTGCAGCAAATGGCTGAATACAGGTGTTTAGCTTTCCTCTTCTTCCCACAGTAGACTCCACCCCTTCCAGTCTGCCTCCAGGTATATAGTGAAAGAGAAGTAGCAGCACTGTGGTGATTTTGTGGCAAAAACTGAAGAGGCATTTCTGAGTGGCAGTCTTTCAAGTCCATTTGCCACAGAAACCATAAATATCAGATAAAGGGCTGAGCTTCATGGCCAGGTCCACAGTATATAGAAGCTGGTGGTGCTTGCTTCAGCCCATCTGCATCTAACGAGTCAAACGACAATACAGAGTAACTCATAGCTTGAACAACACTCTGAGAAACCCTGCCAGCCAAGTAAACAAAGGAAGTCTTTGAGGAGGAGTAGGTGATCTGTCTCTACCGTCCTAATCCACACACTTCAGCAAGTCCAAACCTCCTCACAACAATGGCCACTTTGCTGAGAGTCATCTCCTGCAGTTTCATCAGATTCTGAAGGAGACAGTTCCTCAGAGCTGTTTAGACTACAATCATGGTCATCTAGAATGAAAGACTCATGTGAGCATTTGTTGTTTCTTTGTTTCGTGTGTCAGTGATGCTCAGCTCTACTTGTTGTCTCTATATCAGTGTGTTCTGGAAGTCCTCACTCTGATGCTGTGACTAAACATTGTTGAGACCTCTATACACACAATGTATAAAACAATATATACTAGATACATCCACATAAGAGATTAGTACTAGGACATTAGTGTGTAGTTTTTTTTTGAAACAACACAGATATGGTAAGGTAGCAATGGTTATTGCTAAAATCTCGGCACACATGGTGAGATGAGGAAATATTGGGAATGAGAACTCGTACAACTTTGGTGGTTTAAATTTGTTAATTATGCATTTTTTTTATTAAATAAACAAATTCATAATTACAAATTTAAACCGCCAAAGTTGTATTTTACTAAAATCACAGTGTACTAGCAGTGAACTAAAGCTGTCAGTAAAGCTGGTCTTTTATACAGAGCACAGTATGAGAGTTACCTAACCTTTCCAGTATTTGTGCAGCAAGAAGAGAAGTGATAATGTTTATCCCGAGGGGATTAAAAGTACACCTAACAACACCAACAAAAACAAGAACAGCAAGAATAGCATTGGCATCTAATGTAAAATACCCAACAAAAAACAACCAATTTCGTACACATGCGTGAATTTGTGTCTGTGTGTTTGTGTGGCAAAATACACTGACGATAATGGAGAGAGAGCAAATATATAGGAGGAAAGCTTGGTGCTGTCACACACACACCTAAACCGACATACAAATACATAACACTTAAGAATTTCATATTTATTGACATGTGCTTCCTTATATAGGCCAAGGTGTGTGTGTGTGTGTGTGCAGCTGTTCTTGTAACTCCCAGAAATTAATGTCACTCATGATTATCACTAGTAAGGAATACATGTACTGCATATTGGAAATTTGTGTAAACATACAAGCTGGTGCTTTATGAATGTGGAGGTCAAACTCGCAGTTGACAGGAAAGCATGAGCCAAGAGTGGGTGTGGTTGTTATGCACCAAAACAACAGATCATACCCTGTAAATGTTTTCTATTGAATCAGACACTGAAATCCACAAAGGAGGTTACAATCATTTTTATATTCTCATAGTGTGTGTGTGTGTGTGCGTGTGTGTATGTGCAAAATGATTCACTAGAAATAGAGGGATATTATTCAAACTCTAACACTTTTTCTACTCTAGTGAAATGAGAAATTATGTGACAACACAGTCCAATAATGGGCGGGGTCAAATGTCGTTAGTTATTCATTATTCAAAATAGGACTAAGTAGCTTCCTTGCCATTGTGGTGGTACCACATCTCTTGAGTTTATTTGTTTCACATACATCAGTTATGCTAAGTTTCCACCTCACACAAGTATGTTATGAATAGTGCACTTGTAATAAAGAACTTTAAAACTATCCAACATGACAAAACACTTACCATGATAAACACTGCAAACCTTTCTTATCTGCACATTTCACGGAACATATCTACATGAACAGTGAACACACATGTCAGTTTTAGTGGCTATCACGTGGAGGAACAAGCACATGGGCTATCCTCACACGTGCCCCAACAGACCACTGATACACAATAAATAACTTTTCAGTTTAAGACTGATATCATTGTGTACATGCACATTGCTAATCCTATAAAGTCTTGGGGGGATATATAGATAATAAAGAGGTCAAATGGAGAAATGCGAATAAAAATTGATCTTATTTGTATTTGTATACTTCAAATAAAATTAACTTTGGAAGTGGTAACTTTTGACCGTGAAGCAAAGTACATTGATTGGTACACAGAAGTCAACTGTTTCCATTCAAGCGTGACATTCACGATTTTTTAGCTCTTGCCTAGGGTCCAGCCTGATTAGAGAGAACTTTAGTCACTAGTTTCTTTAACTTGTCAACTTACATGGCTGCACACATACACGGCTGCACACATACACACACACAAACTTCATGGTTACCCCGGAGACTAGAAGTGCTCTCTCAGAAAAACAAAACAAAAAAGACATTCTGTTTGGAGACTATACGAAAAAAGAAATGGTATAATCATAGGTAGTAAGTGGCTACTTTCGTGTTGTGGATAACTAACTGCCTGAGAAAAGAAAGCTTCGTTTTATGCCATGGTCTAATTACCGAAGGCCAAAAAAATATGAGAAGTTTTATTGTTGTTACAGCTCATAATTTCTAGAACTCCAGCTACCACCAAATAATCGCTTGTCACATGTGCACCTCTCTAGAGCCAATTATTAAGTAATTATGGCTGGAATGGGAGTGGTCAGGCAAAGTTTTACTACATTAGACATGCTGTATCTACAGTACAATTTGGCAGTAGGAGGTGTGCTTCAACCCTTTATTGGGCTTGTGACACTCCAAATTAGTATGCATGTTCTCACCTAAAGTTTTAAACAAATTGGTTTATCCAGCCGGCACAACAGCAAAACAGAACTATCAAGAAACGCTAACTCGTATATAGTTGCATTGGTGTTTGAGATGGGGCAGGAATAGCTAAATGTTAGTTTTAGTTCATCATCCTAAAAAATGTATTCAGTTACTACATTTCCTCTCCAATGGTTTACTGAGATCCACCACCAAGCGCCTAGACGTTTCTCCGCTGGCAGTGACTGGAGAAAAGAGTTTGTTTCTTGATAGATACCGTACGTCAATAGTTCAGCGAGCGAGCGAAGCTGACTCTCAGTCGTGTTCAATTGAGATTTCAGATGTTATAGTTACTAGTGGTGTGCTTGAGCACAAATGGCGAGCGAGCTTTAAACTACACTATTGTTAAATGATTGATTTTAACAAGTAACACTCAAGCTACTAAAATAATAGTCAAGTTTTTTAATTACGTATGCGGTAAAGGGGATTTAAAGCAATAGTAACCGCTCCCAAGCAACTGTTTGAATTGAAAAAGAAGCAACAAAATCAAGTCACTTTATTTAAAGTTTCCTTTGTGACATTCTTAGTAGTAGTTGTAACGCACAATACTTTCACACAACTGAACATACCTACCAAGACTTACCTTCACGGTTCGTCTAGTGGACAATGAATTTACAAGTAAATGCTGTTGAGTAGGGCTTATAACTGTGACAAATAGCAACTAAATCGAATAGAAATGGAGCTCCCATAAGTTTTTGCGTTTAAACTGCACCCGCAAAAGAATTCAAAGCAGTAAACAATTCAATTTCTAAGGTGATACGGGTAATGGTCGCTAAATCGGAGGATTCTGTTTAGTGAAGTTTGGGACGGGGTCGAACGCGGAGCGAACACAAAAATACGGAGGGTCAAAGTACAAAGACATACATACGTCCAAACATATATACTAGTGGTGTGCTTGAGCACAAATGGCGAGCGAGCCTGATAGTTAGGTAACATAAAATGTTACTATTTTTAGCTTACTTCATGCAAACACTATAATAGCAGTTATGACATTTTATTTCAGCAAACAAATCAAAAATCACTCTCTTACCTGATTAATGGTAACTTTTGTAATATCAAACATATGCCATTCTGATAATCTCAATCACCAGTAACTCTTGAACAAGCTCTCAGCTACGATAAAAAACAAACCAGTGTTATTATTTGTAATTTTAGCCAACAAATATGGAATTACTACTTACATCATTCTTGATTATTGATAACTTATGTAGTATCAGATTGAAGCTACTTTGACCATCTGAATTACCTTGAATTCTTGACAACAAACTCTCACCTACAAAAACAAAAGACAATCAATTTTAGCACACAAATACAAAAATTACTTTCTCACCTCATTTTCTTGAGCAGTGGTAACTTTTGTAGTACCAAATTTGAGTCATTCTGACTATTTGAATTTACCAGTCACCTGTGACAACAAGCTCTTAGCTACAAAAAAGAAAGGCCAGAGTTATTTTTGCATATTTAGCTAACAAATGTGACCGTTTACAGGAAAACCAGGCACAACGCGGCACCCTTCGAAATTATTTTTTTTTGCACTTACAGAGTTGTCGGCGTCCAGATATTGAGCTCTCCAAGTTTTATCGTCGTAGCTTAAGTCGTTCCTGATATAATAGACCTAACCGTTCCCTTCCGTCGGCTTGAAACAATACATTTTTAAGAAATCGATCGATCTTTTCTCGATATTTACGCACGCCGCGTTGTGCCCGGTTTTCCCGTAGACGGTCACAAATATGGAATTACGTGCTTACCTCAGATTCCCCTCGAGTAGTAGTAGGTTCCTTAGCATTAATACTATACGGCATTCTGACTACCAATGATTCTTGACAACCAACAAGCTGCACTCCGTATCCCCAAAACGGCGAAGTTTTGAAATTAGGAACGGCGAAGTTTTGAAATTAGGTCTGGAAATGGGTCGTCAATGCCATAGTAACAGGTAAAATCAACTTTTTGTTTCTTGAAAAGCAAGCATTTTCGTAGGAATTTTCTCACACTTTGGAGCTTAAGTATAAAGTAAGGCTTGCTTAATGCTGTAGTTTCAGAATAAACTGGGGTCAAGCCTAAAAAGCCGTGTTTTTTGGAGAAAAACGTTCCTCCCCGCGCGCGTTTAAATGACATACGTACCATCCATACATACATACTATATACCCGATTTTGCATTATCCACCCCTAATACTGTCTCGCTCGCTCGCCAATAAATAAACTAGTGATGTGCTTGAGCACAAATGGCGAGCGAGCCTAAAGACTATACTATTTTTATATGAATGATTTTGACCTCTAACAATGAAGCTACTGAAAATAAGGTCCAGTTTTTAAATTTAGCATACAGGGTAAAGGGATTTCAGTGCCATAGTAACAAAACTCTCTGCAACTGCTTGAATTGAAGGAAAAAAAACAACAACAAAACAATACACATTATTTAAAAGTTTTCTTTGTGATATTCTTTAGCTAAGTAGTGGTTGTAACACACAATGCTTTGACACAACTGGACATGCACCTACACAGACTTACCTTCGCAGTAGTCTAGTGGACAATGTATTTTCAAGTAAATACTGTTGCGCACAGCTTATAACCATGACAAAGAGCGCATTGACTTACCACCGCCACTAACTCGAATAGAAATGGGAAGTCCCTTAAGTTTTCAAGTTTTAACTGCACCCGCAAAAGAATTCAAAACGGTAAACAATTCAATTTCTAGGGTGATACACGTACTGATCGATAAACCAGAGGATTCTGTTTAGTGCAATTTGGGACGGGGTCGACTACATAACTAACACAAAAACGCGAGGGTCAAAGTACAAAATGACATACATACGTCCAAACATATATACAACTAGTGGTGTGCTTGAGCACAAATGGCGAGCGAGCCTGATAGTTAGGTAACACAAAATGTTGCTATTTTTAGCTTACTTCATGCAAACACTATAATAGCAGTTATGACAATTGATTTCAGCAAACAAATACAAAATCACTCTCTTACCTGATTAATGGTAACTTTTGTAGTATCAAACATCTGCCATTCTGATAATCTCAATCACCAGTAACTCTTGAACAAGCTCTCAGCTATGATAAAAAATAAACTAGTGTTATTTGTAATTTTAGCCAACAAAATATGGAATTACTACTTACCTCATTCTTCTGTAGTATCAAATTGAAGTTACTTTGACCATCTGAATTACCTTGAATTCTTGACAACAAGCTCTCACCTACAAAAACAAAAGACAATCAATTTTAGCACACAAATACAAAAATTACTTTCTTACCTCATTTTCTTGAGCAGTGGTAACTTTTGTAGTACCAAATTTGAGTCATTCTGACTATTTGAATTTACCAGTTACTGTTGACAACAAGCTCTTAGCTACAAAAAAAAAAGGCGAGAGTTATTTTTGCACATTTAGCTAACAAATATGGAATTACGTACTTACCTCAGCTTCCATCGAGTAGTAGTAGGTTCCTTAGCATTAATACTACGGCATTCTGACTATCAATGGCTCTTGACAACCAACAAGCGGCACTCCGTATCACCCCTAAAACGGCGAAGTTTTGAAATTAGGTCTGGAAATGGGTCGTCAATGCCATAGTAACGCTTAAGTATAAAGTAAGGCTTGCTTAATGCTGTAGTTTCAGAATAAACTGGGGTCAAGCCTAAAAAGCCGTGTTTTTTTAAGAAAAAAGGTCCCCCCGCGCGCGTTTAAAGGGCATACGTACCATCCATACATACATACATATATATAACATATACCCGATTTTGCATTATCCACCCCTACTAGTGGTGTGCTTGAGCACAAATGGCGAGCGAGCCTGATAGTTAGGTAACATAAAATGTTACTATTTTTAGCTTACTTCATGCAAACACTATAATAGCAGTTATGACATTTTATTTCAGCAAACAAATACAAACTCACTCTCTTACCTGATTAATGGTAACTTTTGTAGTATCAAACATCAACCATTCTGATAATCTCAATCACCAGTAACTCTTGAACAAGCTCTCCGCTATGATAAAAAATTAACAAGTTTTATTATTTGTAATTTTAGCCAACAAATATGGAATTACTACTCACCTCATTCTTGAGTATTGATAACTTCTGTAGTATCAAATTGAAGTTACTTTGACCATCTGAATTACCTAGAATTCTTGACAACAAGCTCTCACCTACAAAAACAAAAGACAATCAATTTTAGCACACAAATACAAAATTACTTTCTTACCTCATTTTCTTGAGCAGTGGTAATTTTGTAGTACTAAATTTGAGTCATTCTGACTATTTGAATTTACCAGTCACTGTTGACAACAAGCTCTTAGCTATAAAAAAGAAAGGCCAGAGTTATTTTTGCTTATTTAGCTAACAAATATGGAATTACGTACTTACCTCAGCATCCCTCGAGTAGTAGTAGCTTCCTTAGCATTAATACTTTATGTGCTTACATACGCTTTTCAGAAGTAGTGATAGCTCTCTTAGTACTGACTACAGGTGGCTCTTGACAACTAACAAGCCGCACTTAGCCGGAAAAAAGGCGAACTTTTGAATTTAAATCTGGTAAAGAATCTTCAATGCCATAGTAACCGGTCGAATCAACTTTTTGTTTCTTGAAAAGCAAGCATTTTCGAAGGAATTTTCTCACACTTTGGAGCTTAAGTATAAAGTAAGGCTTGCTTAATGCTGTAGTGTCAGAATAAACTGGGGTCAAGCCTAAAAAGCCGTGTTTTTTGAAGAAAAAAGTTCCCTGCGCGCGCGTTTATAGGGCATACGTACAATCCATACATACAAACATATATACATATACATACTAGTGGTGTGCTTGAGCACAAATGGCGAGCGAGCCTGATAGTTAGGTAACATAAAATGTTACTATTTTTAGCTTACTTCATGCAAACACTATAATAGCAGTTATGACATTTGATTTCAGCAAACAAATACAAAATCACTCTCTTACCTGATTAATGGTAACTTTTGTAGTATCAAACATCAACCATTCTGATAATCTCAATCACCAGTAACTCTTGAACAAGCTCTCAACTACGATAAAAAATAAACCAGTGTTATTATTTGTAATTTTAGCCAACAAATATGGAATTACTACTTACCTCATTCTTGAGTATTGATAACTTCTGTAGTATCAAATTGAAGTTACTTTGACCATCTGAATTACCTTGAATTCTTGACAAGCTCTCACCTACAAAAACAAAAAACAATCAATTTTAGCACACAAATACAAAATTACTTTCTTATCTCATTTTCTTGAGCAGTAGTAATTTTGTAGTACCAAATTTGAGTCATTCTGACTATTTGAATTTACCAGTCACTGTTGACAACAAGCTCTTAGCTATAAAATAGAAAGGCCAGAGTTATTTTTGCTTATTTAGCTAACAAATATGGAATTACGTACTTACCTCAGCATCCCCGGAGTAGTAGTATGTTCCTTAGCTTTAATACTTTATGTGCTTACATACGCTTTTCAGAAGTTGATAGCTCTCTTAGTACTGACTACAGGTGGCTCTTGACAACTAACAAGCCGCACTTAGCCGGAAAAAAGGCGAAGTTTTTGAATTTAAATCTGGTAAAGGGTCTTCAATGTCATAGTAACCGGTCGAATCAACTTTTTGTTTCTTGAAAAGCAAGCATTTTCGAAGGAATTTTCTCACACTTTGGAGCTTAAGTATAAAGTAAGGCTTGCTTAATGCTGTAGTTTCAGAATAAACTGGGGTCAAGCCTAAAAAGCCGTGTTTTTTGAAGAAAAAAGTTTCCTGCGCGTGCTTTTAAAGGGCATACGTACAATCCATACATACATACATATATGTTATAGTTATAAACCAAAATTGAGGTTTGTATGCGATTGATAAACTCCGAGACACGAGGGCGCAGCCCGAGTGGCGAGGATTTATAAATTGAAATACAAACCTAATGATTTTGGTTTATAACTATTTTATAGCCCAAACATAAACAACGAGCAAAGTATAGCGTTAGCTATCTTAGTAATTGTATTTAAGTACCCAAACTCTTCATTATTCCATTTTGCTTTGATCTGCCTTCCACCATAATTATGGTTGCTAAGAACTATATCAGACTTTTCCCCGCTAATACATTTTCTTACGAGCATACCAGACTGTATCAGATTTATAGTTCTTAACGACAAGCGCGGTCGCTCGGGTAACGGGCTATAAACATAATATACATATAACATATACCCGATTTTGCATTATCCACCCCTAATACTGTCTCGCTCGCTTCGCTCGCTCGCCAATAAACAAACATCCCCGATTTTCGATTGTGTTACCACTGTAAGTGTCTCGCTCGCTACGCTCGCTTGCCAATAAACCAAAATTGAGGTTTGTACATATTCAAGTCGACAGACCACAACTCCATAAAGTGAATGGAGCAAACTACATGTGTATACAATTATAGTAGCGACAGTGAGAGCAACATACAAGTACTTTTCCTGGGTCCATGCATCTCACTCGCCTCCTCCTCCCTTCCCCCCTTCCCCACCCCAATTTGTTCATAGAAATGTTTCTCCAATGTGTTAGAGTAAATGGTAGCATTGTATCACTAGTTAAATACAACTTCAGTACGATCGACGTATGACTCAAGGCAGCACTAAGAGGTCACTAACTGAAGAAACCTTGAGTACTATGTTAGTCAACTTTATTTTGAAAATGCAGTCTGCTTTCCCAAAGTCATTGACAAAATTACTAATGAACTATTCCATAAAAATAAAATACTGTAAATTTCCAGTATGAAGAAGCTCTTAAAGAATTGGATTATGACAGTGTCAGTGATAAGTTTAGTTGTCTTCAATGTTCCAGTAGATTGTCCTTCAAACAAGGATTGAATCGTCACTGGAAACGTATACCCATGGCAATTCCTTGGACACTCTTGCATCTCAAACCTGTAACAAAGAAGGGAAAGTAATTACATGTTACCAAAGGTCCAGTGCTCCTTTCAGGAACACAATACCGTTTTCACTACAGTACAGTATAGCACTTGATGTTACACTGCTCATCTCTACTTGACAAAGGTCTCAATAATAACCATTAAATAGGAATGCGAATTAGAAAACTAAATATACATTATGAATGTAAGAAGGAAAAAAAAGCAAGAAAGTACCTCTTACTAAGATGAGTGAAAGAGACCACAATGGCACTTTATATACTACACACATATGTATGTGCAAGTGTATACAATATGAGTTTGTGCATGAGGAAACCAGGTGTGACGAACCCCACAATAACAAACTTTAATTTGTACAGACATAGCAGCAAAAGCTCTACAATTTACTCATGGGCTGATACAATAATTTGTAATAATTGAAACTATCATTTCTCAATGATTTTACATGCCACAGTTGTTCATGTATGTGCATGTGATACAGAGAGTACCAGTACTTATGATTGCAACATTGTGCTCGCATCTATCAGGGGAATCCTGTACAAATGGCATCAAAATGTTGGATGGCTTCACTAAACTTTGCTCTAATTACAAAAATGGGGTGTTGCTTGCCAGTCAGAAAGTATTCAGATGGACTCCTCTTGTTACAAACAATGCAAAAGTAGTAAATTTAAGAGCAATGCAAACAGTGAGGAAGATGATTCAGTATGGGTGGGCTCTAAGTAGTCTCGCGTACCCAGACCCTTTACCAATTGCTGCGCGGGAAAAGGGTCTGGTAGACTGACATTGAGCAGTTTGTTCTTGCTTAGTCAGCAAGTGGTTAACTGTGGTTCAATTAGTGTGGGTGTAAATCGTTAAATATTTTCAGGCGCGTGAATTGTTCAGATCAGTAGGCAGAGCTTGTTCTGTATTGCCATGAAGAAATGTTACTTGTACAAGCATGACAAAGCAACAACTGTATTTTGCTGCTAAGCGAAACTTCCAACTGCAGATATCTTTAAAAAGCTAGGCCAAGTCACTGCTTAGCATAACTAATGGCATCACCTAAAGGAAGAGTTTTGACACGGTTGTTGGAGAGTTGTGCACAGAAATACTACACGCGCAAAAGTTTGAGCAGTCTTATGTCACAGGATATTACGTCACACATTGTTTGCGGTCTCCCCAATTAGCAAGGGGAACTGAACAAACTGCTCAATGTCCATCTACCAGACCCTTTTCCCGCGTAGCGATTGGTAAAGGGTCTGGCTACACGAAACTAGGCTCTAAGGGAAAGTTTTTTGTGTGGTTTGCAGGTGTTCATGCGAGAAATCACATTTTAAAGTTGTGTCAAAATATTATGCCCCCCCCCCCCTTCCCCTCCCCACTTCCTACGCCACTCAAACCATATCTTTGAAAAAATATGTAGACACACTGACAAACTTCAGTTCCTTCCCCTACTCTAAACTTGGGGCTGAAGAAGCCTGTAGCAGAGAGAATAAATGCACTGCCAGTATCATAAATATTGGGAGTTTTTAAAACCAAACTTTGTGGGACTACGGGGGAGAGGGGAAGGGGGGGAGATGGTTTATTTGAATAGATGAATCAGGTAAACACTTAATGCAAAACTATAGCAGACATTTGGAAAAGCTGAGCAGAGGATAAAGGCTAGGAGCAGGTGGTAGCATTACAAATTAAGATCTCCTTTTCCTCACTCAATTACGCAGATGCCCATTGATTGGGTTAACTGAAAAACAACAACAACAAACAAATAACTTCATCAAGTGATACTATTATGGATAAAGTAATAGTGCTAGTAGAGACGTGTCAATTGGCGAGAAATAATCACGATAATTCAACCCTTTCACAAGCAATAGTGCCTCACAGAGCTCTGTGTTCAGTCAGCACTTAGTAACCATACTAAAAAAGCAAATTGTAGTTAAATAGTGATCCAATATAAAGTTCCTTTTTTTTTTCCAACCCCATGACAGTTGTGACTTCTGAAATTGTGCTTAAGTGTAAATCTCTACTCATACAAATCACTCACTCACAAGAAAGGGAAACTCAGCTTAAGGAAGAGAAGAAGGTGGAGGAATTTAGTTTAAAGAAGGGGGAAAGGTGTGTCCCCCTTTCGGTATCAAACAATGCAGAAATCATTAGTGACCTTAATAATTGGTGCACTTTGTTTTCAAGAGGCTTTATGTTTCATTAATACAAAAAGCAACAACAACAAGGCAGTACTCATTGTGATATAAAAAAAACAACGTACATTACTGAAGGTTTTCTTTACCAATAAATGTGAACATCTCCAGGTAAAGTAGGAAATATATGCTCGTCAAACTATTAAGTTGAGCTTAGAGTGACAGGGTGATGGAAGTGGAGGGGGGTGTACAGGGGGTCACACACTGTGCAGATTTAAATGATAAAAAACAGTTTTAGTTATTTTTCACCAATTAAATACTTAATAGCTTAATAGCATATGCCAGTATTTGGTCAGGGCTTCATACAGGGGAGGGGGGAGCTGGGCCATTTTAACCAAAAAATATATAACAATTATAAGGGCGGGGTAAATAAAACAATTAAGTGGCATATATAATACAAGTATAGAGTATTGAAACAAGATTGTTATAATAAGAGAAATAAACTGAGGTGGAACACATCACTGATGATGAAGAATCCGCGAACATTCTCACTAGAGAGATTCAAAGTGAAGATTGCAATCCTATCTGATATACAATACACAAGGTGTTGTGGATCCTTCTAAAGATCAATGCCAACTTGCAATACAAACTAAATCCCAACTACAAACGTATCAGCAATACTTACACACAGTAGTCTGTATTGAATTTACATTCAAAATAACTAAAATTTATATATGATTTTAAATGAATAACGCTGGTGATTGATGAATACGAAGAACATAAGTTAATATTAACAAACAAAATCTTTACAATTTGTTACTATTATTATTAGCCCTCAGTGTGCATGTACAAGAGGGACTATCCAGCAAGTTGAGAACTTGATCCCAGCGTAGTCTATTGACACGCACTACACCAAGCAGAAACAGAGTAACTAGTGCAGTGAAGACCCACTAGCGGGTATGGTAGCGTCAGAGTTCCAGTAAGAACAGTCAATGACAGTGTTCTAAGTGATAAATATAAACAAAAAAATGGAACATCAACGATGCACGACGATCGACGGTACACGAAAATAAGAACAAATAAGCATGCATGAATACTAATGATGAAATAAAGTGTAATGTTATAGTTGTTCTGGCAGTCAGAGAAAACATAAAAGTTTGAGAAAACATGAAGCTGTTGGCTTCACATAGGGTACTAACTGTTGTGGACAAGGTCCCCCTATCGTCACGTCGTAATCATGTGAGCAAATAATTTCTTGCAGTTTGAGATAGTTTTGCTTAATCCTGAGAATTTAACAGAGAGCAAAATAAAGATAGATTGTAAAAAATTCTACTAAACTTTTCTAAGCAGTACAAAACACCAGAACCATCTTTACATAAGTATTTAGAAGAATACTACATATGTTGCACTTGTAATACATGTAACTAAACTATTGGTCACTCAATGTAATACACGTACATTACATGATATTTCACAAAAATGGGCAATGTGCTACAGGAAGATTGGCCTTTCTGATATAGATACAAGACATGTTTGCAGTAACATTTTTAACACATGGTGGAACTAATATTAAATTAATTTGCTTCCATCAGCTCAAAGAATACACAGGCAGCGAGAGAATAATAGGCAATGAGCCTGAGAATAATAGGCAATGAGCCTGAGAATAATAGGCAATGAGCCTGAGAATAATAGGCAATGAGCCTGAGAATAATAGGCAATGAGCCTGAGAATAATAGGCAATGAGCCTGAGAATACTAAGTAGTGAGCCTGAGAATACATAGGAGGTGAGCCTGAGAATACATAAGGAGCAAGCTTGAGAAAAACATAGGCAGCAAGCCTGATAGTGTATGCAAGAATAGATAGGCCCTGGGCGTCAGTGCAAGATTAGGTAGGCAAGTCTGATAGGGCAAGATTGGATGGCAGTGAGTCTGAGAGTGCACAGATAGAGTATGACAATGTGCAACTAGATAGGCAGCAAGTCTGAGTGTGAGGATGGGTAAGAACAAGAACAATACTCAAGCATGATAATACACCAGTGGTGAGTCTGGCTGTGGCAGCGAGCCTGAGTGAGAGTGAGAATAGACATGCAGTAAACCTGATAGTGAGAGAATATGAGCCTGATAGCGTAAGACTAGACAGGCGGCGAGCCTAACAGTGAGAGAATAGACGCCCGTGAGCCTGATAGTGCAGAATACATAGGCAGTGATCCTGAGAGTAAGAAAATAGACACGCAGCGAAAGTGAGAGAATAGACAGGCAGAGAGCCTGATCGTGTGAGAATAGACAGGCAGCGAGAGTGAGAGAATAGACAGGCAGAGAGCCTGATCGTGTGAGAATAGACAGGCAGCGAGAGTGAGAGAATAGACAGGCAGAGAGCCTGATCATGTGAGAATAGACAGGCAGCGACTGTGATAGTGTGAGAATAAATAGAGTGAAGGGCAGCGTGCCCTGCATAGACACTTTCAAAGGGGCCCCGGACAGACCATCACACCTTTATTTGGTGGAAATCTAACTATATGTACTAGAACTGCCGACCCATGCTCTCTATAATGCCACACTGGCAATAGTGTAGTGTGGCTTATGAGTCCCAAGACACATCCAGCACTACAGTTCATTCTCTAATCTCTCTCATTATGTAACCCCTATTTGCTCCGCCTCCCTTCTCACGTAACACTCTCATGTCAGCATAAATATCAATTACAGCATGCAACCTGACTGATTCAGGAGTTTCCAAGCTTTCGAGAATACTGATCACTTTGACAGAGCCAATCTTGGCAATACGGCCATTACTAAATACTGCACATAGTTACTAACATGCAATGGACAATGATCATAAATTTTTGCATGAAGGTTCGAATAAGAAGAGTGGGAGCCGGTAATTTTCATTTTTTTTCAGCTGATTGCATCAATGAAGGCCATTCACCACTGATTGATGATTTAGATCCTATTAATCCAACCTGACCTACAGAAAGCTAATTACATAGAGTACAGTAGTGTATATCTCCAGCCCCTTACTATTTAAATAATACCACCACTGATGAGCAGCCATCCTTAGAGAGCTAATAGTGCTGGGTGAACCAGCCATTCCGGCAAGGAAGTAACAGGTAGCTACTAGGCTTAGACTACAAGCACTGAAAACAGTGGCTATCAGGACTAATGTACTTGTGCCCGGGTGCCATTGCTCCACATGTGACACCCCACATGTGATCGCTTAGCCGAATGGTCGCAGTATTTGCAGGTCCTCTGCCGACCTTTACCTGGGCTCGGGTGATGTGATGGTGGTCTTAAAATTTTCTCGTTCTAAAAGCCAATAATTATTTCAGCCGAGAATGACTGAATAACCACTAAGATATTTCATGGAACATGAATATTATTCAACTCAGTCAGCCATATAGAAATACAACACACACAAAAAGTTAGAGCAGTCTTACATCACACGATATACCACCTTATTATGTCATCTATTGTTTGTGGTCTTCCCAATTAGTGAGGGGAACTGAATAAACTACTTAATGTCAGCCTACCCGCCGCATAGCAGTAGGTAAAGGGTCCAGTAAAGCGAGATTAAGTATGACGTGATCAAAATAGATCCTAAAGCCTGTCAGGAATAAATAATGTGCTTATAAACTACAAGCCAGAGACACAGATGGATAAAACTTGAAAAATTGTTCAGATGTGCCCACACTTGACTGCCATTGCAGGGCTCCTCTAAAAGGTTCTAAAAGAACTAAAACGTTCCGCAGACTGGAATATTTTTAGAGATGTTCCAACTGAGGGAAACCAAGCGTTCTACTTGGTACAGCTACAGCTGGTAATTTAGTGATATGAAACTCATAACAACTAAATGACAAAACTGACTAACAGAACAGAACTTGTTATCCTACATATAGACTCCTTGCTATGTAGAATACATGGAGGTATAATCACCTAACTAGAACTGAACTAGACACAGCTGATGCCAATGCCACTGAAGGTCATAGATTACACAAAATAAAGTTAGCTGAAATAATAGACATCTTCCAACAGAACAGTCACAGGATCATGTGTTAATGTTACTGCATTAGTCACTCCTTGTTATTGCAATAGTGTTCCCCAGGAATTAAATCGGCAATTTTTGGGAGGCACAAATTCACTTAGGGGGAAATCATAGGTTATATTGCATAAGATCAGCCTTCAGAAACTTGCCAGAGTACGGACTAGCATTCAGATCACTAAGATTATCAACATCTTGCGATAGTACTGGTATCATATACAGTGACATCTGATTACATTACTTGACGTACATATTTACATGTATATTTGTGACCGTCTACAGGAAAATCGGGCACAACGCGGCCCCGACGAAAATTTTTTTTTGCACTTACACACTCCTCGGGATTCAGATATTAAGCTCTCCAAGTTTTATCGCCGTAGCATTAGCCATTCCCACTATATATCACCTAACCGTTCCCTTCGTTAGGCTTATTTAATACAATTTTAAGAACTAAATCGATCTTTTTGCGACGTCTACGCATGCCGCGTTGTGCCCGATTTTCCCATAGACGGTCACATTTATTTACACAAACACACATGCTTTTGTCCTAGGTGACCACAACAAGCTAGCCAGAGCCACTAATTGCTCCGAGTGTTTGTGATACCTTCTAGCAATGTAGACCTATTGGAATCAATACTTCCTTATGTCAGGTAACTCCATGATCAAATGTTGACACTTCTTGAGCCATCATTCACAGCTAGTCTAAGTCAGAGACATCAAAAGCTGCTTCACCCACTCAATCCCACTACAAGGAAAAGCAATAGAAAAACAAAACACACTGAAGTGAATAAATGCAATCATGAAATTCAACTTATGCTCCGCAAGCTAATCCCACCAAGAAATTGTTAGAAACAGTTTATCAAACTCTAGCTGAGAAGTATAGTCTCTTAAAAATATTCACTAACACGGCGGTTCTGGATCTCTAGATTGGAGTCAGTTGGCATCCATGAACACATACTGTAGTATAATGCAGAAATAGAACGGCCAAGACAGTGTGGTAAAAAACCACAACATTAATTTTAAAGGTTAGTGACAGGGAAGAAATGTCAGCTCTATATATTATAGAAGAAACATTCCTACACAGGAAACTAGTTGCACACACAGGCATACACTACTAATGAATGACAGGATTCAGTTTTGATCAATACTCATTCACTGATTAAAAATTTAGGTATCACAAGTTACGACCAAGGATGAAGTGATGGTAAAATAACTTAATTAAGTATTACGTAAAGATTCATTATTACTACATAAAAATATACAGCTTCATACTAAAATATATTTATTTTTTATTTCTGTAGTATCTGTAATAATAGTTCAAATGTTTTGGCTCCATGTAGCCTTCATCAGTGACTTTTAAAAAGTGATAAAATATAATACATTTCTCTTCCCATCCTATTTTAATGTATAAAGTAAGGCTATAGAAAAACCCAACTTTGTTTCAACACAGAATAGTATGACATTCACTTCTAACATTCAAATAAACTGAATCAAACCTTCTCTTGCTTGCTGCTCTCACACTCCTAGCACTCTTTCTATCGTTACAGATTCATCACCCCTTCCTACTAATACCTGTATTAGGTAGACATCTATTGCTACTGGACTTAGTACTGCTTGATTATACTGGCTTCCCTGAGGCTCCATCATTACTTTCTATAGTTCTAACCCTAAGGAAAACGGCTGCACAGGTAGCTAACTATCTGTCTTTACTTTCTTCTTCTCTAACATGGCTAAATTCGCCAGAAGCTTTTAATAGCCTCAAAGGTTATAAAACAAGAAGCCGTTAACTCCTGATCGAATGGTACAAAAAATTGGTAAAGGTTACATAGCAAAAGAAGGTTTTAGCCATTGTCAGAAAGAGCAGTCTTTTAGACGTCTTTTGATTACCGTATGTCACATATAGCTTTAATATTGTATTTTTTATGATTCTTTAAAGTGATCGACTTCCATGGCTGCATTAATGCGGCCGCAATTGTTTTTGTTCCCCATTTAACTTCAATAAATCCACCTGATATGAATTTTCACTTCAAATAAATGCCTCGACCAGACATCTTGAGAACTAATGTGGAGTTGTTGGCTGCAGCTACTTACAGTACTTACATATTTCTATATACATAGTGAAGGCCTACTATAAAAGACATCAGCTGTGTTCAGATATCGATATAGAAGCCGTTGACTTCCATCCCATCATATTCATACTTGATTATTAAAGTTCAAACCATCTAGTCATACCTAAATGATCTTTAGGCTGCTATTAAAAAAAAAACATTGAACTTTAATAATCAAGTATGTTTATACCTAGTCAAACAAATATTATCCAAGAAATCCCATCATATTGAACTGCTGCACACTAACCACTGTCAATACGATAAATATATCTCGGGCCAACTCTTAGACACACTTCTGAGGATCTCATGACCCATACTGATTGTAGACAAGTTCAACACCCTATTATCCCTATCATCATTAGGGCTCTTCCGGGAGGGGGGGGGGGGGGGGCATTTTAATAGTTACAGTGGCCGAGTGTTTACTGCCACTCCTGACGATGATATGGAACATGTACTGTATATGAAGAAAACCAAAATGAAACAGGTTTTGAGTTTCTTCATGTTAATGATTTCTCAGACTGTTACCTGTGCTATTACTCATACTATAATAATATAAAATTGTATTCGATAACCCACACTTTCAGCAATGAATTGGCAGCAGAAATGATTAGTTCAGACAGTTACATGCTTTACAAGTTTGGCGGGGAGAGGTGTTTAAAGAAAACTCTGTTTTTTTTGTCATGTCAAATAATTTGCAAAACTCCTAAATACAATTCATTAGCTATCTATTAAACACTACACATCACAGTATTTAGTACACTTACCACACAGCATATGTGAATTCCTGCTGTTGCAGTCCTCTTCTCCTTTATCATCACTCACAGGTAGCACAAATGCAGCCTAGCCAACAACGAGAACGAACCACCTCCTAAATCAATTGCAGGGTCACCAAGGACAACTTTCCACAAAAGTCGAAGGTGAAAGCTAGCAACAAGAGCGCGCGCAAAGACATCGCGTGAGGTCAAAGGTGAGGGTCAGCCGTTCTGCACATACACGTCTTTCCATTACACAACAGTATTTACTTGAAAATGCGTTGTCCACTAGACTAACCGCGAAGGTAAGTCTTGTGTAGGTATGTCCAGTTGTGTCAAAGCATTGTGTTTTACAGCCACTATTTAGCTAAAGAATATCACAAAGAAAACGTTTAAATAGCGTGTATTATTTGTTGTTGTTTTCCTTCAATTCAAGCAGTTGCAGCGAGTTTTTACTATGGTACTGAAATCCCTTTACAGTGTATGCGTAATTTGACTCGACCTTATTTTCAGTAGCTTCAGTGTTAGAAGTCAAAATCATTCATATAAAAAAATAGTATAGTCTTTAGGCTCGCTCCCATTTGTGCTCAAGCACATCACTAGTAAATGGCATTGATGGAAGTTAACCTTACATGGCAGGAGAACCGTTTTTGAAAATGTAATGTATCATTGAAGATAAGAATTCTATCAATATGATGGAAAGTGATCCATAGTAATGGAAAATATAAGCTGCAGGATGGATTACAGAAGTGCTGTAATGGATAATACTTGCCGTGACAATAAGAACAAGTTTGCACTCTCATTTACTGCTACACTGGTTAAAGTGTTCAGAAAGGTATTTGGGATTTGAGTTTGTATTGATCCCATGTTGATATTGATATTTATGTATGTAGGTGAAGTTTGGAATCCTACCAGTTGGACAAACTCATGAGGATATAGACCAAACATTCTCATGCATATCTTGAAAACTGCAACATCGCAATGCACGACTATTCCAGGTCACCTAACCTAGCATAGTTATAAGCTACATGTAACTACACTTTTCCTTGTTTTGTTCTTTCCAGATCTTTGTCAAAGTATAGAAGTGTCTTTCTCACCACCTCCTACAAGTGGTGGTTTTGGATTCTGTATCTGATGTCAAGGATTGGATGTCAGATCAAACTCCTCTACTCCATGACCATCTTAAGGCAGATCAAACTCCTCTACTCCATGACCATCTTAAGGCAGATCAAACTCCTCTACTCCATGACCATCTTAAGGCAGATCAAACTCCTCTACTCCATGACCATCTTAAGGCACATCAAACTCCTCTACTCCATGACCATCTTAAGGCACATCAAACTCCTCTACTCCATGACCATCTTAAGGCACATCAAACTCCTCTACTCCATGACCATCTTAAGGCACATCAAACTCCTCTACTCCATGACCATCTTAAGGCAGATCAAACTCATCTTCTACTCCATGACCATCTTAAGGCAGATCAAACTCCTCTACTCCATGACCAGCTTAAGGCAGAGCAAACCTCCTCTACTCCATGACCATCTTAAGGCAGATCAACTACTCTACTCCATGACCATCTTAAGGCACATCAAACTCCTCTAATCCATACCATCTTAAGGCAGATCAAACTCCTCTACTCCATGACCATCTTAAGGCACATCAAACTCCTCTACTCCATGACCATCTTAAGGCAGATCAAACTCCTCTACTCCATGACCATCTTAAGGCAGATCAAACTCCTCTACTCCATGACCATCTTAAGGCAGATCAAACTCCTCTACTCCATGACCATCTTAAGGCAGATCAAACTCCTCTACTCCATGATCCATCTTAAGGCAGATCAAACTACTCTACTCATGACCATCTAAGGCAGATCAAACTCCTCTACTCCATGACATCTTAAGGCAGATCTTAAAACTCCTCTACTCCATGACCATCTTAAGGCACATCAAATCCTCTACTCCATGACCATCTTAAGGCAGATCAAACTCCTCTACTCCATGACCATCTTAAGGCAGATCAAACTCCTCTACTCCATGACCATCTTAAGGCAGATCAAACTCCTCTACTCCATGACCATCTTAAGGCACAGCAAACTCCTCTACTCCATGACCATCTTAAGGCAGATCAAACTCCTCTACTCCATGACCATCTTAAGGCAGATCAAACTCCTCTACTCCATGACCATCTTAAGGCAGATCAAACTCCTCTACTCCATGACCATCTTAAGGCACAGCAATTCAAGTTTCAACGTAATGAATCCGGAGAGTGTGTCATGTTTTATAAAGAATCCATTCTGGTTAAGATTAAGAGTACAATGTAATACGTTTTTAATGTAAAAACAGTTTAAATGCACGACAAAATATAATTATACATGATATAGAAAAGACTATCTCTAAATGATATTGCATGAATTGTATTCAAATATAAAGTATATTTGCACGGAGTTAGTTGATTTCATTTGGAATGATTCCTGTAGAAATAAAATACACACAATTTTAGCATTTCATTGTTATGTTCATATTGTTACTAATTTTGCATTTAATATTTACAGCATCTACCTATATAACTGAAAGACTTAAAAATGGCTCCCCTGGAATTTCTATTACTAGTAATTTTGCTAATTATTTTAAATCAATTGGTGAGTGAAGTTTGATCAATTGGAGAGTATCACGACATAGAGGAGATGCTACATGAATTGCTCAGGGAAATGAGAGGGAGAGCAGTAAAAGTGAAAGGATGGTGGTTTAGGCTAAACAAATTTTAGACATAAAACATTAAATTCATGCTGGTAACTCAAAATCAATTTTGGTGTTACAAAAGCCCTTTTCTGAGGCACAGTTATAAATAAATAAATGCGTGTGTGTGTGTGTGTGTGGAGCCCAGCTCCTTGGAGAGAGCTGGTGTGACGCACCTCATGGATACAGGGAGCCATAAGTCTGAACTATTTTAAGATGCTATTTATGGCCCCAGTGAACTTACATGCTTGTTAGTGTTGTTTACATCTAATGTCATTCTGATGATTGTAAGCACTGCCAGTCAGAGCAGTGTGTTCTCACCTTACCATAAAAACCCTGATTTCTATATCACTATTTGTGACCGGATTTGTGAAAACCCGGCTAAACGTGGCATCTAAAGTTTTCTAATTTATTCTACCAGTAGGCTGCACGGGGCCTTGGGATGCCTTCCTCCTAATTTGGAAGCTGTAGCACAAGCCGTCTTCGCCCTACGCACTACAACACTTCAGTATTTTTGCTAAACTTATTATTGCTGATTTCGAAAAAACGCCCGGTAAAGGCGTTGCTAAGGTCAGGGGGCGTGCCTTGTGTCCGTATACTATTACTGCGTGTCTCCGGACACTATGGAATAAATCGGTTACAGGCGGATTGAAAAGGCTTAATGCAGGGCTCCTTAAGAAACTATGATGACGAGAATTGCGTGAGTACGTGAATTATGTAGAATAGCAAGTGAATTAGTTAGCTACAGTTTTTTCCCGGCTGTTAGTGAAAAGCCCGCCAATAATTTCTTAGCAACTTTCCGTACACGAGTCCAACCGGCTAGTGTTTCTATCCTCCTAGTGTGAGTTCTAGAACACGCCAGAGCTTACAACTGCGTCATAAGCTAGAGCTAACTGGTGTCTATCCATTTCTGCCATAAAAATTTTTTCGAAAAAAATCGACCCATAAGGCTTTACCCGGTGATACTGAAAAAAATTGTTTGCCGCGTTTAGGCGGATTTTCCCAAATCCGGTCACATTTAGTCTCTGTTCTTGTACCTGTTCTGTGAGTAGATCTTCAGAAGACCTTAAGACCAGCATTGAGATTCTGGTCAGGCAGTGCGAGTGTCTGACATCGACTTGCAGTTACCTAAAGTGGTAGGTGTGTCCTATAAAGAACTCACACATTATTCTGGTAGCAGTGGTGGTGCTCTTTTTTTTTTTATAAGGCCAATGAATTGGAAGCCTTTACCTTGCTGGATTTATTGTGCTGGTGCTGATATGAGGCTTGTCCCACCAGCTCTCCAAGGGGTTGGGCTCCATATATATATATATATATAATACTTATAGCACGAGTCAGAGTACAATATGGGAAAATATTTTACGAGCACGCAAAATATTTTCACGAGCCAAAGGCGAGTGAAAATGTGGCGTGAGAGTAAAATATCATTCCCATATTGTACGACGAGTGTGATAAGTGATTTATTGCTTCTTTGAAATTTTTCTCAACCGGTTACAATACAATTTTCATTGATTTTACTCGCTACGCACGCGCTACAAGGAGCGTACAATATAAACCGTACAATATGGGAGAATACAGAACGCTCGCGTGATGCGGAAATATTCAAGTAAAAATAACAAAGCTGCAATAAATATATATATATATATATATATTCCACCCTAGATATCTTCACAATGATATCTGGAAGGTACATGACCTGTTATTTCACACTGTACTGTACTGGTCAATTTTCTTGATTTTTACAGCTACGTTCCTCTGGTGTAGCCTACCCCAACCAGGTTAGAGTAGCCCCTACAACCAAATTGACACTGTGAGTTATCAGTCCTCTAGTACTAACTATAGCAGTGAAGACTAGTGTGGAGTAAATCACTTATTACATTTGTCAGACTGATACACAAGATATTTCACTCTCAGGCTTTATTTTCACTCCCGACTCTGGCTCATGAAATATTTCACCATATCACACTCTGACTCATGTAATAAGTACTATTTATTCCACCCTAAATATCTTCATAATGATATCTTTAGGTACATGACCCTTGAAGCAGATATTTCACACTGTACTGTGCAAGCTCATTACCCTAGTAGTTATAGTAAGGCATAAATCGGCAAAGAGTTCTAAAATGGCAATAGACTTGATGTTAAAGATCCAAACTCTCTATTGTCGACACACTGTATGTATATGGCCCATTTTATATACTGTGTCTTTGCCATGCATTATGTATGTGCACAAGTAGTACTCACCTGGTATATTTCTCAGCTATTTTTTTGGCTTCCGCTGCATTATTCCCTCCACATGGCTTCTTTACCACCTCAACAATCTTACTCCATGTTGGGGAGCCAAATCTCTTTGTGTTGTAATTACATTTCAGGTATTCTTCCACCATTTTCCCAGTGGCTTTTGCAGGATCCAAATTCATGAAATTATCGAGAGTGCTAGCTCTCAAATGCAGTTGTATCCCAATTTCCCTCCATTTAGATTGAACGAACTGCAGAGTTTCCTCCACATCTCCTTGATCATCCTCATCTTAAACAACAATGAAAATACAAAGAATAAATGAAGCACCAAAGGTGAAAACCCTCAGCGATATTGAACATTATGTAGCTATTGCAATATAATCTCCTTCCAAAAGAACAAGCAACCTGTAGCTATTGCTGAGGTATCAAAATAGCTCGACTAGTAAAAATAATACATGGAAACGCTGTCTTCATAAGAGAAGAAGTTAAATTAGCCAAAAACACTCACCTGTATACATTTTCAATGTGAAACTTCACTTCTTTCAACTCTGTTAAATTTGCTCATGTGATTATGACGTGACGCTAGGGGGCATTGCCCATAAAAGCTGGTACCTAGGCAGAGTGGATAGCTTCGCTTTTTCTCAATGACTAGCCCAAAATTAAAAAAAAAGTAGCACAATAAAAGGTCTTAAATCTTTGTCCTGAGAAAGTTTATACCTAAATCACTGTTAATTGTCAGTAATCTCCAAAATCAGAGCGTGACAGACAGACAGACAGACAGACAGACAAACAGACAGGAGGACTACTATAACCCTCTTGTGCATGCACGCTGAGGGTTAATGAATTCTACTAAACTTGTACTATACTTAAACATACTTAGAAGTATTAAGACTGTTAAAAATGTAAATCTTCATTTGTAAAACAATCTCATCAACAAACTCGCTTGCACCAACAGCTGCTTTGCACTTTCATAGCCATCCATAGGAAGTACTAGATCAAGGGGTTCTATCTCCTGTAGTGTAATGGAGGATGTAAATTGCCGCCATATTTCTGGAATCTTGTCCAGCCTGGCGCGATGTAAGTCCCTGTGAGCCCTCATCTTACCCAAAGGAGGAAAAATGTGATGAAAATGGTCAAAACAACCGTGAATAATGCACATTAGTTCCTTGCAGAAGCTATTGAACATTTTTTTGTGCTCTTCTGTTGAAGATACGTCCAAAAGATTAGTAAGGGACTTATTACAACTCCAGCTTCCTTGTTCAAGTCTGTAACAGTTCGTATAGCGGATATCACAGTTTCTGTGTATCTGGCTGAACTCATTGTAGGCTCCACACACTAAACTAAATAAAATGAGAAGGCTGCAAAAAAACTGGTGCGCACGTAATGTTGCCGCGCCTGTTTTATATTGGCAACGGGGCATTTCCAATCCTGGTAAATTATTTTATCAATGGTAGTGCTGAAGCTACAGAGGCTAACAGTGTGCACACCTAGCCATCACCCGCTCAGTAGACTCTTCACTTGGCCTTGGTTGACCTGTTTCCAAGTGCACACCAACAGAAGAACCGTAGCAGAAGATTATGGTATCACCTCCAGAAAAGATCTGCCAGGAGTAGTCTGAGAGGGGAAGCTACTATTACTGAATAGGGACCTCACAGCTACTGAAAGGAACTAGTTAAATTTGGCAGACATATGAGAGGTGGTGTGCTCCATTTTTAACAACCTTCTAAGAAGGCTAATCTGTCAGTTGATAAACTTTCATTGGTGTTCTGTGCTTGCAATAGTAATCTCGTCTGATTACAGCACAATTCATATGAACTAGTAGAATGGTAAAATAATACTTAACTACACTGGTCAATAATAATAATAAAAATAATAATAATAGTAATAGTGATTCAGTCATTCTCGGCTGAAATAATTACAATAATAGCAATTTTTTTCTCTTTTTAACAGCCAATATAGTTAATTATAACATAACCCAACATTTCGACTTCTTGACGAAGTCCTCTTCAGGGGTCAACTGAGGTCAAACTCTCCGTAGTGATATAATAACACAATGTAAACAGCAAGATTTCTTGAGGGTATGCTTACTGTTTATTATATCCTGGAGGGTCAATAAAGAGGACTTCAGCAAGAAGTCGAAACGTCAGGTTAAGTTTTAATTAACAATATTGGCTGTTAGAACGAGAAAATTTTCTATTATTATAATTATTTCAGCCGAGAATGACGAATCATTGAAAGTTAACTATTTTAATTGGAAAGTGAGCAGAGCAAGTGAGACAATATCAGGGGTAACCCAATCGAAACTTGGGGATACTTTTTTATTTGTTTGTGTCGATGTATATGTCACATTTTGTACATTGATCCTCAAGATTTGCGATTTCCTGGAGTTTAACCCTATCCCTCAAAGATTCCTTTAGTTTACTGATCTTTACTTGTATCATCTAAGCTTTTAGAATTTGGTTTTCTCTGACATCTCTGAATTTTTATGGACTCAGTCATGTCTTACAAAATTACTGGAGTTCATTTGAATTGTGGGAATGGCAAGTTATCGTTGTAACTGTACCATTTGTTATAGTTACACTCCCTATGCAACAGAAATTCTTACTTGAAATTGCCCAACTTGTCAAGTAACAAAGAGAATTCAAGGCAACCTCACCTTCCATTTAAAATAATTGTTATGTCACAGCTACTGCTTAGCTAAACTAGTGATGTGCTTGAGCACAAATGGTGAGCGAGCCTAAAGACTATACTATTTTTATATGAATGATTTTGACTTCTAACACTGAAGCTACTGAAAATAAGGTCCATTTTTTTATTTCGCATACAAGGTAAAGGGATTTCAGTGCCATAGAAACAACTCTCTGCAACTTGCTTGAATTGAAGGCTAAAAACAACGAAACAATACACGTTATTTAAACGTTTTCTTTGTGATATTCTTTAGCTAAGTAGTGGTTGTAACACACAATGCTTTGACTCAACTGGACATGCACCTGCACAGACTTACCTTCGCGGTAGTCTAGTGGACAATGTATTTTCAAGTAAATACTGTTGCACACGGCTTATAACCATGACAAAGAGCGCATTGACTTACCACTGCCACTAACTCGAATAGAAATGGAAGTCCTGTAAGTTTTCACGTTTTAACTGCACCAGTAAAAGAATTCAAAACGGTAAACAATTCAATTTCTAGGGTGATACGGGTACTGATCAATAAACAGAGGATTCTGTTTAGTGAAGTTTGGGAAGGGGTCAACCACCGAACTAACACAAAAACGCGAGGGTCAAAGTACAAAAATGCCTTACGTACGTCCAAACATATATATAAACAAACAAACATCCCCGATTTTCAATTGTGTTACCCCTGTAATTAATATTTTAGCTGTCATTACACAACTGTTTTTTTTTTTTGGTTCCTCCCTGTCTCTCTGTGGCTACTGTAGCAGTAGGCAAGTCTTGTTTATCCTTAGAAAAACTTTTTTTTTAATCAAGCAACTTTTACAAAATGTAATTTTAAAACTTAGCCTCTGTTTCCTAGTTGGAGTGTTTTTTGTCAGAAACAAACTGGTCCATAGCGACATTGGCTTATTCTTACAAATTGATACGGCAGAAACTACTATTACTCAGGACAATAGAGGTAAGAAAGTAATTCTAGATTAGTTTGTAATGGCTACGTACTTGTAGCTACATTAAAAATCAACTTGGTCAGATTGAAGTTTAAATTTTAAAGTTTTAGGTACCCAGCTGTTTGAATTACTTGTACACTATGGCTAGCTCGTCATTGGTGGTGAAGCACATCACTAATTAACAAGCATTTAACTGACCTTGTTACCAAATTACATGTTACCATATCATATGTTGTCAAATAACAATTCACTAACTAGTGGTGTGTTTGAGCACAAATGGCGAGCGAGCCTGCCTTGTTAGGCTGCATAAGACTACAATATTGTTATATGATGTATTTTACCTGAAGATGCTATTATTTCATGGTAACAAACAATGGATTCTATATATTATATACAACAAGGGGTTAGGGACTATCTTTTCCAGCTCTCTCAGTGGGAACAATCACCTTATTATTTATTTATTATTTATTATTTTATTTAGCTACTTGTTTTGTTTGACTATTTTATTATTG
>WLWD01002510.1_pt1 | contig 43597 bp, 34 predicted proteins | sample 6712731 | NCBI WGS metagenome assembly WLWD01 (sample SAMN12718690, study PRJNA576275) | sponge metagenome | isolation source: marine sponge | host: Mycale hentscheli | place: New Zealand: South Island, Marlborough, Capsize Point | collected 2014-11-01 | reverse complement strand
TCAAGTGTGTCTCACTGTCTCTCTCAAGTGTCTCTCTCTCTCTCAAGTGTGTCTCACTGTCTCTCTCAAGTGTGTCTCACTGTCTCTCTCAAGTGTGTCTCACTGTCTCTCTCAAGTGTGTCTCACTGTCTCTCTCAAGTGTGTCTCACTGTCTCTCTCAAGTGTGTCTCACTGTCTCTCTCAAGTGTGTCTCACTGTCTCTCTCAAGTGTGTCTCACTGTCTCTCTCAAGTGTGTCTCACTGTCTCTCAAGTGTGTCTCACTGTCTCTCTCAAGTGTGTCTCACTGTCTCTCTCAAGTGTGTCTCTGTCTCTCTCAAGTGTGTCACTCTCTCTCAAGTGTGTCTCACTGTCTCTCTCAAGTGTGTCTCTCTCTCTCAAGTGTGTCTCTCTCTCTCAAGTGTGTCTCTCTGTCTCTCTCAAGTGTGTCTCACTGTCTCTCTCAAGTGTCTCTCTCTCTCTCAAGTGTGTCTCACTGTCTCTCTCAAGTGTGTCTCACTGTCTCTCTCAAGTGTGTCTCACTGTCTCTCTCAAGTGTGTCTCACTGTCTCTCTCAAGTGTGTCTCACTCTCTCAAGTGTGTCTCACTGTCTCTCTCAAGTGTGTCTCACTGTCTCTCTCAAGTGTGTCTCACTGTCTCTCTCAAGTGTGTCTCACTGTCTCTCTCAAGTGTGTCTCACTGTCTCTCTCAAGTGTGTCTCACTGTCTCTCTCAAGTGTGTCTCACAAGTGTGTCTCTCTCTCAAGTGTGTCTCACTGTCTCTCTCAAGTGTGTCTCACTGTCTCTCTCAAGTGTGTCTCACTCTCTCAAGTGTGTCTCACTGTCTCTCTCAAGTGTGTCTCACTGTCTCTCTCAAGTGTGTCTCACTGTCTCAGACTATTTTGGCTGCTGACATTTTATCTAGTTCTAGAATATAATAATTACTGTTATGGCGAGTCTAGCTTAGCCAGACCCTTTACCGAACTGTTACATACAGGTGACACTGAAGCACCTCATCAGTTTTTACCCTCAGTTTCTGAAGGGTAACATGTGGTTGGATGTAATGAATGAATATCGTTAACATGGTCGCAGTAACCACTGGTGGTAGGAATTAAGCTTTGAAGCTATTACAATAATAAAACCTAAACGTGTGAAAGTGGGGGCAGGGCAGTGCAGTCTGTATCAACTGCATTACATTGAAATTATTTGAAGCTCTAGTGTCACCAGACCATCTCCAGGGGTGTGGCAGTGAACAAAGTATTGGTTGAGGCAAGAAGTAAAGGAACATTTAAATAGTTTAAGACAACAATTGACACATTATAATAAAAAATAAAGAATGGTCATTTTTTTTGTTCTGGGGTCATATATAAATATGACTCTGAAGCAGGAAACTCGCCTATCTTACCAGCATCCTTCCAAAATTTATTTTCTCTTCTTGAATTTATATAGCAGCATCTCATTTGTGCCTCATTAAAGCACAGGACATCAGCACCTAGGATCGGTGCTCAAACCTTTGAAGATCTTGATATATTTGTTGTTGTTTATTAGTTTCTGAGACTTCGTATTCTGTGAGAGTTCCACTCAATCCTCCACTTCCATTCCATCAAAGCTCAACTTCCACTGGCTCAGTGCCACACCCACCTTAATTGGACTCGCTTCTTGGGGACATTTAATTTCTTCCCTGTTATTTTTTAATACTACTTGTAACTACTCAGTGCACCAAATTTGGTTGTTTGTTTTTGACACTGTATTCATTTTTAGATTTCATCAAATGTTCTACCTGCAGACTCATGATTTTCTTTAATTTTCCACATTTTTATCACCAGAAATTTAATAAGTTTCAACAAAACTTGTATCACAATATACAACTAATTCCATGGAGATAGATCCTGAATGGTCTATACCCAGTGTGCGGGGCGTAACTTCCGCACACTGTTAACGTTCCTCGCGAGTCAGCCGCCGAAGGACCAGGTTGCAAGCTGTGGCTTCGCCTTTCTCTTCACTCGAATCTCGGGGTTACAGTTCTTCACAACAGCAAACAACAATTGTACACTACAGGGGTGACTCTATATATATTAGCTACATGATACATATGTCAGTGGGTTAGGCATGCATGAATATCATTAAGTGTCTGGTAATGATCGGCGTTCCCGCCATATGTTCAAATAGATTGTTCTAGAAGAATGGAAGTCTTGGGGACGATCTTTTCCAGTCTTTGTTAGTCGACATAGTCCACTGATGAAGGGGTGGAGTCCAGGGGCGTGGTCTCTGGACTTTGTTTATCTTCGGCTGGCGAAGAGTACGTAGCTCGTCTATAGAGAGCCTGGGAGCCTGCCCATGGAGGGACTGGTACAGCCATGTCCCGAACAGACTCCCGGGGGGGCGTGGTGACTTCACCGGAGTCACGTGGGGCCTCCTTGCATGTAGAGGGACTTGTAGCCTGTGACTTGGTGGAGGGGTTTCTCCCGTTAGCATCTTCATCATAGGTAAGTTTGGGAGCATCATCATCGTCACCGGGGTCATCATAAGGTAAATTGAAGTCATCATCATCTGGTAAGTTCACGGTAAGTATATTTGCATTTTGTATTTCCTTCTCAGGTACATCATCTTCATCATCTTCTGGTTGTTTGTCTTCTTCTTCTCGTGGCTCATTCATTGCATCATTTGGTGGTTCAGGGACATTTGAAGGCTCAGGTTCCTCTACAGCCTCCGGGGAGGGCGTTGTAGGGTCTGTAGGAGCCGTGGAGTTCACCAAGGGGCACAGGAGATGTACAGCTCTTGTGTATAGCTTTCCATGACACAGGACCTCGACGGTCCGTGTTACTCCATCCGTGCCGGGGAACGTCTGTGTTACCTTCCCCAGAGGCCAGTTTCTCCTCCTCAGCGTTACATCACGTATCAGAACGATATCTCCAACCTTGACTTCATGTGCATCTATGTGCCATTTGCTCCGGGCAAATCTGGATTGCAGATAGGTGTGCAACCATCTGTCCCAGAGAGTCTGGTTCAAGTGTTGGACTAAGGTCCATCTTCTGAGGTGACTTGTTGTTGTGGTCTTGGAGAGTTCTTGAGGAAGAGGAGGGGCTTTCAAGGGCCTCTGGATCAGGAAGTGCCCAGGAGTGAGCACTATGTCTTCAGGGTGTCCATCACCATGTAGTGGAGCCAGAGGTCTGGAGTTGAGCGTGGCTTCAACTTCAGTGAGAATGGTGTAGAACTCGTCTACGCGTAGGGGGTGTGGTTTACAATCTTCTTGAGTAAGGTCTTGATTCATGTCTTTGAGAGGTTTGGCTTGTACCTCTGCTAAACGTCTGCTCCATGTGTGGAGCTGCCTTCGTCGGAAAGCTCTCTTATTGTTATATGTCTTGAAATCCTCGGTAGTCATTCTGTAGATCGATGATGACGCAGATTCGAAGTTCGTCGATTCGTACGTATCGTAATGCCTCGAACGGCTCGTAATTGCCCTTGTGTACTTGTATAATCGGACTTCTGACGACCCTGTGCCGTCAGGCTCCACTTGTGGACTTCTGCTAGCCCTGTGCTTGCAGGCTCCAATGTACAGGCGGACTTCCGTTCCAGACTTCTGTCAACCCTTTGCCAACAGGCTCTAGAACGTATTTCCGAAACCGGAAGTGGGCCGGAAACTGAACCGGAAGTTCGACCGGAAGTGACTTGAGGGTTTATACCTACGACCGGAAGTGAACCGGAAGTGGGAGTGGCTTCGTGGAAATGGATGGGCGTGGCCCCTTGATTTGTGTGGGTGTGTCTCCAAGGCGGAGGACAACTTCTTGTTGGTGATATCACTCTGGGGGTGTGGCCACCGGCTGCTGCAGTGGTCAGCTGTATCACCAAAATGAGTTGGGTGTGGTTACGTCCACAAACGTTCGTGGGAGTGGCACCGTGTGGTCTTCACTCGTGGGTGTGGCTTACAGACCACTGTGTGACACCTCGGGGCGTGGTGTCAGTCACACTTCTTCACAACTCCCTCTCGACACAAGGGCGTGGCTAACTCAAGTAGCCTTCTACTGCGGATGTAGGCGTGGTCGTTGAAGATTCGGTAGTGCAGCAGCAGCAGAAGTGCAGTGCAGCAGAAGTCTTCAACGCCAAGACTAGCAGCGCTCTGGCTTGCACTAGCCTTGACTTGGCAGGGTAAAAGGCTGCAAACACCTGGCAGTATGCACAGATGGCACAACGATGCCCTGCCTGTCTCTTGAGCAGTAGACTTGAGGGCAGGGAAAGGCCAGGAACGGGGTCAGAGTATCACCCGGCCTGACGATTTCTGCCACTCGCCTTGAGCAGAAGAAGTTAATCCGGCTCGAAGGACCAAAAATGTGCGGGGCGTAACTTCCGCACACTGTTAACGTTCCTCGCGAGTCAGCCGCCGAAGGACCAGGTTGCAAGCTGTGGCTTCGCCTTTCTCTTCACTCGAATCTCGGGGTTACAGTTCTTCACAACAGCAAACAACAATTGTACACTACAGGGGTGACTCTATATATATTAGCTACATGATACATATGTCAGTGGGTTAGGCATGCATGAATATCATTAAGTGTCTGGTAATGATCGGCGTTCCCGCCATATGTTCAAATAGATTGTTCTAGAAGAATGGAAGTCTTGGGGACGATCTTTTCCAGTCTTTGTTAGTCGACATAGTCCACTGATGAAGGGGTGGAGTCCAGGGGCGTGGTCTCTGGACTTTGTTTATCTTCGGCTGGCGAAGAGGACGTAGCTCGTCTATAGAGAGCCTGGGAGCCTGCCCATGGAGGGACTGGTACAGCCATGTCCCGAACACCCAACATGTAGTTATTCTATATTATTATATATCTATCTCTAATATATATAATATATATATATAATTATATATATATATATATATATATATATATATATATAATTATATATATATATATATTATAGTATATCTATACTTATATTATACTGAATAGTGGTAGGGATTTGGTAACTATCATTTCAGCACACCTATCTATATAACTAGTGATATACTTGAGCTCAAATGGCGAGCAATCCTAAAACTACACTATTGTTAAACGATTGATTTTAACTGCTAACACTCGAGCTACTAAAAAGAAGTTGAGTTTTTAAATTATGGATAATAATGGTAAAGGGGATTCAATGCCATAGTAACCACTCTCCACAACTGTTTGAATTGGGGGGGGGAAAAAGTCACGTTATTTGAACATTTTCTTTGTGATAGTCATTAACTAAGTAGTAGTTGTAATACTTTCACACTTTGAACATACCTACACAAGGCTTAGCTTTGTGGTTAGTGTAGTGGACAATGAATTTTCAAGTAAATACTGTTACTACCACCACTAACTCGAATAGAAATGGAACTCCTGTAAGTTTTTTTAAGTTTTAACTGCACCTGCAAAAGAATTCAAAGTGGTAAACAATTCAATTTCTAGAATGATACGGGTAATGATTGCTAACCAGAGGAATCTAATCTGTTTAGTGAAGTTTGGGACAGGGTTGAACCCTGAGCTAACACAAAAATACAAGAGGGTCAAAGTACAAAATGACATACGTAAGTGCGAACATAATATATATAAACTAGTAATGTGCTTGAGCACAAATGGCGAGCGAGCCTAAAGACTATACTATTTTTATATGAATGATTTTGACTTCTAACACTGAAGCTACTGAAAATAAGGTCCAGTTTTTAAATTTCGCATACACGGTAAAGGGATTTCAGTGCCATAGTAAAAACTCTCTGCAACTGCTTGAATTGAAGGGAAAAAACAACAACAAAACAATACACGTTATTTAAGAGTTTTCTTTGTGATATTCTTTAGCTAAGTAGTGGTTGTAACACACAATGCTTTGACACAACTGGACATGCACCTACACAGACTTACCTTCGCAGTAGTCTAGTGGACAATGTATTTTCAAGTAAATACTGTTGCGCACGGCTTATAACCATGACAAAGAGCACATTGACTTACCACCGCCACTAACTCGAATAGAAATGGAAGTCCCTTAAGTTTTCACGTTATAACTGCACCCGCAAAAGAATTCAAAACGGTAAACAATTCAATTTCTAGGGTGATACAGGTACTGTTCGATAAACCAGAGGATTCTGTTTAGTGCAATGGGACGGGGTCGACCGCAAAATAACACCAAAACGCGAGAGTCAAGACAAAATGAATAACGTACGTCCAAAACAGTATATACAAATTAATAAACATTGGTTGTGCTGAGCACAATGGCGAGCGAAGCCTTGAGGTTATTGGTAACATATTAAACTAAGTATGTTAGCTACTATGTTTTAGCTAGTTCATGCAAACTAAATATGCAGTTTGACCCTTTGATGTCAGAAAACAAATACAAAACACTCTCTTACCTGATTAATGGGAACTTTTTGTAGTATAAAACATCAACCATTATGATAAATATCAATCACCGTAACTCTTGAACAAGCTCTTAGCTACGAAAAAAAATAAACCGGTGTTATTATTTGTAAATGTTAGCCAACAAATATGGATTAATACTTACATCTTCTTGGGTATGACAAATTCTGATTGACAGTCTTTGACATCTGAATTACCTTGAATTATGGACAATCAAGCGCTCAAACATACAAAACAAACACAATCAATTTAGAACCACATACAAATTATTTTCTTCCTCATTTCTTGAGCAGTGGTAAAACTTTTGTAGTAACCAAATTTGAGCCAATCTGAACTAGTTGAATTTACCAGTAATGTTGACAGGCTCTTAGCTACAAAAAGAAGGGCAGAGTTAATTTTGCATATTTAGACAAACAAATATGGAATACGTACTTACCTCAGATCCCTCGAGAAGTAGAGCTTCATAGCATTAAACGACGGCATTATGACTACAACCAGCTCTTGACAACCAACAACCGGATCCGTATCCCCCATAAGACGGCGAAGTTTGAATGAAGTCTGGAAAAAAAAAAAAAAAAAAAAAAAGGGGTCTTCAATGCCATAGTAAACCGGTCGAAATCAACTTTTGTTTCTTGAAAAGCAACATTTTCGCAGGAATTTTTCACACTTTGGAGCTTAAGTATAAAGTAAGGCTTGCTTAATCCTGTAGTTTCAGAATAAACTGGGGTCAAGCCTAAAAAGCCGTGTTTTTTTAAGAAAAAACGTTCCCCGCGCGCGCGTTTAAAGGGCATACGTACAATCCATACATACATACATATATACATATATACATATAACATATACCCGATTTTGCATTATCCACCCCTAATACTGTCTCGCACGCTTCGCTCGCTCGCCAATAAACTAGTGATGTGCTTGAGCACAAATGGAGAGCGAGCCTAAAGACTATACTATTTTTATGATTTTGACTTCTAACACGGAAGCTATTGAAAATAAGGTCCAGTTTTTAAATTTAGCATACAGGGTAAAGGGATTTCAGTGCCATAGTAACAACTCTCTGCAACTGCTTGGAAGAAAACAACAACAAACAAAACATACAGTTATTAAACGTTTTCTTGTGATATTCGTTGCTAAGTAGTGGCTTGTAACACACAATGATTGAACAACTGGACAGAACCACAAAGACATTACCTTAGCAGTAGTCGTGGACAATTATTTCAGTAAAATATTGTTGCGAACGGCTGAGAACCATGAAAAAGAGCGCATGACTTACAACCGCCACTAAGGATTCTCAGAGCTCGTTAATAGAAAAATACTGGAACTGTGAACGCTTTACCTAACTTACGTAATTAGAAGCGCGGGCGAAAACAGAGGTCTCACGTACCCCATAAACAGATAAACTAGTGATGTGCTTGAGCACAAATGGCGAGCGAGCCTAAAGACTATATGTGGGCGGAGAAGAAGATAAGAGAAAGTGAAGAGGAGAAAGATAGAACTTAGAACTATTATATGTGTTGTGTGTCATCCATAATTTAATTTTGTATATTTTATTAGCACTGTGTACTTGTGTTTATGTCTGTATTTATTGGTGTATGCGTATGTCAGTTCATTTGAGTTGTGCCCCGGATTTCCGGTCGACCCTTTCCCATCGTTCCCTGCGCATGCGTGTCCTTGGTACATAAACCCAGACACGCATGCGTCTCATTAGTTCCCCATAACTTCGCAAAACCCCAAACTGATTTAAGACTCAGGGCGGGCTAGCTATAACTGTGGAGAACTCTGGTGGCAGCGGTCATCAGGGCCCCCAGTGTGTGCGTGTGTCTCTGGTGTCAACCAAAGGATCTGGTGGTTCCCCTTGTTGCTGGAGCTACTATCCCACAATTGGCGGCAGCGGTGGAGAATTCCGAACTCTTCCTGCGCCTTATCGATTTCGACTTTCGTATTCCTTGGCTCGTGCGTCTGCTGCTACGTCCCGATTTCAAACTCGGCTACTGCGCGGCTGGATATTCGCTCACTACACCCTTGGTTCGCCGTTTCTCGTTATCTTCTTCCCTATCTGGAGTGCACCCCACGTGGACCTTAATTGGATTCTTCGCCCCTGGCTAAGTCGACGTGTCATATTTCTGTAGTGTCATTTTTCCTGTCTTGATTAGTTGTGATTGTCATTTGTGGCACTTCGTGCGCGTGTGTTTGTTTAATTGGCTGAACTAAATTTGTGTTGTTTTTTTTTTGGTCATAGACTCTATTACCCTGTTCATTGTCACTGATTTTTGTTTTGGTCATAGACTCTATTACCCTGTTCATTGTCACTGATTTTTGTTTTGTGTTCGCTCTTGCAGAACATCAAGTCGGTCCAGAGTGACTGGATGAACCAGAGAGAACAGCCATACAGAGCGTGCAAGAGCAGGAAGCAGACTGGGAGTACCGCCTGTGGTCATTCTGCGGATTCTTCTGATTGTGAGAGTGTTTCTAGTATTGATCGTAGGTCTAACGCTCCTTCTCCTGTGTGTCCATTGTTTGGGTCGCATGAGAGTAGTAGTGCTGTGCTGAATAAACTTTTGTCTGATTCTACTAAGGTTTCTAAGTCTGTTGTGTTTTCTTCTGGAAGGGAGAGTGACAATACTTTAGTTGATAGTTTTGAGTCTTGTGAGCGTGTGTCTTTGCCTTCTAACGCTCCCTATTTGAAGAGTTATCCTGGTGTTGAATCCTCCAGTAGTGTTAGTACTGTTCCATATAGTATGGCCGAAGACGAAGACTCTGGTCGTGACCTTAATGGGACTGGTAATATGAGTACTCCCATGTTTGACATGAAATCTTTGTTCAGAGAATTCTTTAATGAGTTTGGTAGGTCGGGTCTAGTTTCCTCTAGTTCTAGAGAAGGCTCCGGTGATGCTGAGATGTCAAGGCAGATAACTGCTTTGGCGCCTCACAAGGACGGTATAGACATCTCTAAGTATATTACTAAGTTGGAGGCCGATCTCACTGACATTGGTTGCCCGCAAGGCAGATGGCGTACTATTCTCCTACGGAAATTACAGTCAAAGTCAGCTTCTGCTATTGTAGCTGGAATTGATAGAGAGACTACAGATTATTCGCAGCTTAAAGAGATTCTAATTGAGAGTTTGGGTTCGAGCCTTACTGGGCTGGGTATAAAACTTACGTCTGATTTTGCTAACTCTACTAGATCGATGAACCCTCTTGAGAAATACGTGCATCTTAAGTCCTTAACTGACTCGATTGCTATGCAATGTAGCTCTGTTGACGAATTACTCCTTTTTGTGGCTTGCGCGACGTATCGAGCTTCGTGTTCGCCTGTGCAAAGGTCTCTCATGGACCAGCGCGAATTCCATACCTTCCGTGACCTGAATAAGTTTGCCCTCTCTATCAATACGGGTGAACTTGAGAGACAGCCAAATACCTCGGGCAGATTTAACAAATTTCGGTCTTATCCCCCTAGGGAATGTTTCAAGTGTCATAAATTTGGGCACAGAGCTTTTGAGTGCCGTTCATCTGTCTCTGATTGTAGTCCTCCTACCTCTAGTCCTAGCAGTGGGTCATCTGGAAATACCGTGCATGCTAATGTGACAAATAGACCTCCTGGCATTGTGTGTTATACGTGCCATGAGCCGGGACACAAGTCCCCAGACTGCCCAACTAAGAGAAACTCTGATGGTAATGGTGACAGTGGTAAGAGAGCAGGTGTTAGAAGGAATAGAACGTATAACCTTAACTGGATTTCTGTCTCTAATGGGTCCCCCTCAGTTGTTGGGTTCGTAAATGGTTCCAAGTGCAAGATTGTACCCGACACTGGGGCGGAGATTTCTGTAGTTCCTGGCTGTCTGGTGTATGGAGACCAACTAACCGGCGAGAAAGTGAATGTTAAAGGTTGGGATGGCAGACCTGTTACTTTGGACATTGCCATAGTTGACTTTACGATCAAAGGCTGTTCCTTTAACGCCAGAGTTGCTGTTGCTCACGCGGACAGCTTGTGTGGCTGTGTCCTTTTCTCCATCCCTATGGAGCAGGGTATGGCTGAGCAGCTCTTGTTGGATGCCGCCTCAAAGTCAGATCTCTCTGGCTTGGAGGCGGGGCAACTACGTGACACCCGTAGCATCCAACCACCTGCTCAAGTAGGTGCTGGCTCTGGCATTGTTGCTGAGGAGGGCCCCTCTCCTACCTCCTCTGCTTCTGTTGCTATTCCAGATGAGCTTTACGATGTACGAGCCGTAACCAGAAGTAAGTCTAAGTTGTCACCCAGGAGTAATGAGAATGACAATAGTTCTGACTTGGTTGATGATGAATTTCAGAGACTGTCTGCTGTAGATGTTCCGTATGAACCTCCCTCTGTAGGTGTTGGGTCTAACGTTGGTTCTTCGGAGGTTGATCTTCTTAGTGGTTCTGACGAGGATGGGATTGGTATAAATAGTGAAGGTAGTGCGTCTAGTGAAGGGAATGATGGTGCAAGTCCTCCAAGTGAAAGTGTTGCTGATATTGATGTCCCTGTTGATTTAAACTTTGATATTCCCAAGTTGAGTGATGTTATCGGAGTTGAAGACCTTAAGTCTGCTGTTCTGGCAGATGACACTCTGATCCCTGCCAGGAAATTGGCAGTGGAATGCCAAAATGGTTACTCCTTTGTGGATGATGTTTTATTTCATAGTGTTCTCATGGATGATGTGCTAGTGAAAAGAATCGTGGTCCCCAAGTGTCATAGGCTTAAAATCCTTACGCTGGCCCATGATAAGTGTGCTCATGTTGGAGTAAGAGGCATGAGAGCCATAATCAACAAGAGATTTACTTGGCCTGGCATTCATGGTGACGTTATGTCGTTTGTGAAATCATGTGATGTTTGCTTGAGGGTCAATAGTCAGGGCAATAGGAAGTCAAGAAAGAAAGATTGTGTCTGTACCTTTCGAATCTGTGGCGGTGGACATAGTCGGTCCATTGCCCAAGGCCAAAAGAGGAGTGAAATACCTCTTCACATATATATGTCTGGCTAGTAGATGGCCTGAGGCCTTGCCCATGAGGACTGCTTCCGCTCCTGAAGCAGCTCAGTGCTTCATGGACATTGTGAGCAGGACAGGTATTCCCCTTAAAGTCCTCTCTGACAGAGGCACTGTATTTCTCAGCAAACTTATGTCCAACATGTACACTTTGTTGGGAATAGATTCTATTGCAACGTCGCCCTACAGGCCCCAATCAAACGGGGTTGTGGAACGCCTGCATGGCACACTAAAGCCAATGCTGGCTAAGGCGGCCGACACGGGCATAGATTGGTCTGTATTTTTGCCTCTGGCACTTTTCGCTATTAGACAGGTGCCTAATAGAGATGTTGGGTTTTCACCTCATGAACTTGTCTACGGCAAGAATGTTTTAGGCCCCCTAGACATTTTGTATCGTGGGTGGGCAAGTGATGATTTTGAAGAGTTGTGTGTGGACGAGTGGCTCCTTAAGTTGAGTGATAGATTGTCGTTGCTGCATGATTTGGCAGTTAATAATGAAAGTGACAGTAGTAAGTCCCGTGCGTTGTCCCTGAATAAACATAGACAGGACACGCCGTTGGAAGTTGGGTCGTTAGTGCTGATGCGCATCCCAGGTATGAAGTCAGCTTTTCAAGCTTCTTGGGAAGGCCCATACAGGATTGTTGGCAGGTCATCTAGGGTTTCGTATAAAGTCAGTAAAGGTGAAGACCACCCAACTAAACTTGCACATAGGGATAATTTGAAATTGTATGTCCCTCGTCCCTTGTCTGTAAACGCTGTCACTCTGATAGCTGAAGAGCAAGTTCATCTCTTTTGCTAGCTATATTTGCTTTTAAAACTTCCTTAACTTGGTGTACATGCTCATCATGTGTCCTACCAACCCATTCATTCCTATTATACCCAGAATAATCAGGCTTTGCTCCAAAATGATCACACTGAAATTCTTTAAAACATTTTGAACATCCATGCAACGAAGAAAATGATTTAAAGCCGCAAATCTTTCGTAGCAGGGAGGTCACAGCTTACGCAAGTGAGTGCACATCGAACTGGAGTTACTCCAAATAACGTGGTGTCTTTAAGCATTGTCCCTTGCCACAAATCTAATAATTCATCGATTAAAGGTTGCAAATAAGAATTTATGGAATGTTTTGGTTCTTTTGGGCCAGGAATTGTTCCAACTATAATTATATTTTCTAATTTGTAACGTTCACACCTTGGTAAATTTTCTATGACAAGGTAAAGCACACCAACACTGTATGTTAGGTGATCAAATGGATTAAACCAATCAAGATTTAATTTTAAGCACAAATTGTTCGTGGCTTCTAAAAAAGGTCTACCACTAACTACTTGAAATTTCTTCCAAACTTCCCCATCATATATATCATTATAAACTCCTGGGGAAGAAGAATGACTTCGCCAATGTTCACACCGCTGCTGAACGTTTTCCTGGTTAAATAGCCTAGATAATGAAATTTTTAAGCTAACATATGGGTAAACTTTACGAGGTACTAATTTTAAAGAAGAACCACTTTTTATATTTTGCAAAAGCATTGTACCACATTGTATTCGTCGTCTAACTTGGGGATGATGGGGAAATTCTGGTTATAACACAGTCTTCGAAGTGGTAAATGGAGTGACACTTGGGACATGATACATACAATTTAAAGCTGTTCCTTCCTGAAATCATTTTTTGAAGAAAGTAAACATTAGCAGGTAAATTTTCAGCAAGTACTTTCACATTTGCTGCACCAGCACCATAGCTCAATGAACTAAGCCATGTAAATAATGATTTTAATAATGAAAGCAAGAGTGAAATTCCACGCTCAAACACATGATAGCAAAGTTGAAAAAAACTTGAGAATATACTAATATTTGCAATCACCTTATGCATAAATAATTTTCTTTGCTCAATGTATTTTGGAATGCCTATGTTTTCATTACTATCAACTGGTTGATTGAAATCACATTCATATTCCATTATTTCATCACTATCACTAATAACCATATCATCATTTTCTGAAGAATAAATGCTTTCCTCATTATCACTAGTTTCAATATCTGCTATTAATTCTTCTTCAATGTCAGAAGAGTCAGTAAAGATCTGACTAGGTGGTTCTGATAATGTAGCCTTACCTTTCCCAGGGAAAACTGCTAAATTTTTGTGCCGGTTGTATGCAGAATGGGAAAGTTCTTGTCCACATTTCAAACATTTTTGTCGTTTTCTCTTTGTAGGTCTCAAACTCATCTTTTCCATTTTCCAGTCAGCTCAAAGTAGCATTACACGCAGAGCACGCGTCACAGTTTGATGATATGCACGGGGGAGGACATGGGATTTCATTGTGTGAGCTCCCCAATTTGAGTTAGTTGCACTTACTTTTTAGTTGTGTAGTCAAGTACCCAATGATTATACTAATTTTGATACCTTATATCTTGCCAAGTGATCTTTATAGCTGAATTACATGTTTGATATAATAACAGGTTGTATGTGAAAACTGGCAGTTGTTTAATCAGACACCTGTATACCTACACACACACACACACACACACATACACACACATATCTGTGACATTGCAATCAGTTTAATGCAGTATAACTCTGTGTATGTATTTATTGTAATACACATTAAAATCGGTCATCCCAATATTTTTCTTCATCCTACTCCACTGATAGGAGTTAGTATTGGAGTTAGCAATAGAAATTGGTAAAGGGGATTGTGAGTAGATCTCTCAAATGATAAAAATAGATGTAAAAGTTTTGAGTGTGACTCCCCAAGTACAACATCATTTGCTGAGGGGTGCATATAGGTATTTGCAATCAACTGCAGGAATTGACACTACGTATGTATTCTATCTGAGTTTTCTGTATAATATTGGGTACAGCATTATAGCATAATAATAATAATAATAATAATAATAATAATAATAATAATAACAACAATAATAATAATAATAATAATAATAACAATAATAATAATAATAATAATAATAATAATAATAATAATAATAATAGTAATAATAATAAAATATTAACCCTTTCGTTCCGGATCCCGCTTTAAAGCGGGTGAAGACCGATTGACTTCTCCGAATTTTAAAAAATAGTTACTTTATAGCTAGAACCTTCAGATTGCATACACAGGTGCCCAATGCATTGGAGAAGCATCTAAAATAGCTTTCAGCCAGGACTGCTTCGACAGTACCTCACAGCACTTGCGTTTATTTCTTCCTCGGCAAAAAAAAAAAACATCGGTTCTCCGTCGAATTTTAAAAAAAGTTACCTTCTTCACAGCAGCTTCATTTATGGATCCAGTCATCTCCAGAGCTTTGTAGAAGCAGCAAAAAATTGCTTGAGCTCAGTAGCCTTCCATAACACATTGAAACAACCGCTTCTTTGCCGACCAAGACTTTGCGGTTTGACTTACTGTCTTCTACATTTTTTATAAAATCGCCAGTTCAACTGGGGACCTCCCTATTACGTACAGTCTTAGGTAATGCTTATTACATCATAGGAAAAAAGTGAGCGTGTCGTGTGACCCCGGTAACTATGCAAAAAAAATTTTTTTTCAAAGTCATTTTTTTGAAGATGGCGTCTAGAAGTTACAATGCGGTGCAAGTTTTAGACTTGCTTGATGCTGACTCTAGCGACTCAGGATCAAGGGGAGAGAAGGGAGACGACATCTAGGGCTATAGGAGGCCCTGTATCAGGGTTGGTGGACCAGACCCCGTCAACTCTGATACTGAAAATGGGAGTCAAGAAGATGATGAGGTAAGCTTGTCTTTCTCTTGTCTTTCTCTTGAAAAATAGCAAGCTTCTGTTGTGGAAAGGACTTATTTATAGCTATATTGAGATAGAGTAAGCTGTTTAGCTATAATATTATATATATTTCATTGAGTTTTGAGATTTGAAAGTTGCTTGTGGTTTTTTGAACAAATTCAAATTTTCAAAAAAATTAAAAAAGTTTTTACCACATTTACTACTAGGACCAGATGTGAATGCAGTCACCGACCCAGATTACGCAGATGAGGGGACAGGAGCAGAGTCTTCCAGTGATGAAGGAGAGGATACGGGACCTGAGTCTTCCAATGATGAAACACGACACGAATAGGCAGCAGGTTCCAGTGATGAAGAAGAGGAAGTGGCTCCTCCTGCTCCGAGTTCTGGACGTCCTCGCGGTCGGAGAAGGCGGGAATTGAAGAACAAGAGTCGGGTGGATGAGGTAGGGGGAGAGTGGAAGAAAGATGACAACACACCCATTGATATTCCATAATCTTTTGTGTAAAGGACCACAGACTTTGATATTTGTGGCTGCTCCCCCCCCCCCCACCTCCCCCTCCCTGAACATCCCAAAAGTTGTAATATGTATTGTTATTGTCGTTGTCGTTGTCTGTGTTTTTGTGGTGTTGTAGTGGAGCTTCACACTCGATGTATATGTGTGTGCGTGGAGTTGAAATGTTATTCTGGCGCTTCCAGATCTAACCGGGGAGGGAACGAACTCGGGGGGGTGGGGGGTGGAGGGGGGTCTTTTCCAATGGGGGGGGGGCTACTATGCCCATGTAAGTTGAATTTCATGTATGTGTGTGTGTGTACACCAGTCAATTTATATTATACATTTATTTTTATGATCTGTATTCACCTGTATCTTCTTTTTTCTAGTGTGTGTGTGTGTGTGTGTGCATTTGTGGAATGAGAGAGAGCATCCGTGGACAAACAGTATGTGGCGCTTCCGTATACAACCTGCTGGGAGGGAACTCTGGATCTTTTTGGATCGTGACTACTATGCCCATGTAAGTTGAATTTCATGTGTGTGTGTGTGTGTGTGTGTGTGCACCAGTCAATTTATGTATAATAAATTATACATTTATTTTTATGATCTGTATTCACCTGTAGCTTCTTTTTTCTTGTGTGTGTGTGTGTATGTGTATGTGTGTGCGTGCATTTGTGGAAAGAGAGAGAGAGCAACCATGAACAAACAGTATGTGGCACTTCCGGATCCAACCTGAGAGAGAACGAACTCGGTCTTTTTCGGTCTGTGACATCATCCATGCCAAGTAAGTTGAATTTCATTTCAACTTACTGATATTTGGGTGTCCAGCTAGGGCTGGGGGGATTATGGTACAAGAATGTCAGTGAAAAGTAATGACGGGGGAGGGGGGGTTATGGTACAAGAATGTCAGTGAAAAGTAATGACGGGGGAGGGGGGGTTATGGTACAAGAATGTCAGTGAAAAGTAATGACGGGGGAGGGGGGGTTATGGTACAAGAATGTCAGTGAAAAGTAATGACGGGGGAGGGGGGGGCTCAATTCAGCGAGGCCAGCTGTTATGTTACAAATGTCATTGTTGTCCTGTGTTTTTTTTTGTATTGTATGGAGGTTCCGGATCCTATGGGAGGGATCGTTCAGTCTGTGAAACCATCCATGCCGGGTAAGTTGAATTCCACGTGTGTGCTTGTACTGCTTTTCATTTTCGAAGTACACTTTCTCAATACATGTTTCTCTCATGTACAGTGTGGAGTATACATAGGTGTTCATACAGTGGGAGGCTAGCGCTGGGTTCCCCCCTAGAATTTTGGGATTGAATAGAAATGAACATTTAGGAAGCATTTATTTTTAGTCTGATATTGTATCCCATTATGTTCCTATCATAACTGAGCCTTTAGTGCATAGGACCGAACACTGATCATCAGTGTGAAGTATAGACTCGTATGCAAAGATGTGCATCAAAGTAGTGTAGGTTCCAAAAAATGGGTGTGGCGAAGTACACTCGGAGCCCCACCCCAAACAAAAATCCTGTATGAAACCGCATACAATAAATCATAAAGTTGCAATTATATAGGATCATGAATAATTTGTTGTTTGTATTACAAATATCTTTGTTGTGTGTGTTTTTGTGTATATGAAATTGTTTTGTAGTGGAGCTCGACGTCCGATGGCATACGTTCCTTGTGGACACTCATAGATGTCTCCTACATGATCACAATCAGCACCACACACAACAAACAACATATTTTATTGTTGAACTAATGTAATATTGGTATATAATGCATCAAACAATATTATTTCTATTTTATTTTATTTTTTTATTGATGGGAAAAGTGGATTTTTTGGTGGGAAAAAAAAATTTTTTTTTGAAGTATTAGTAGATGGCTTAAATATTATTCAATTTTCTCAATCAAAAAATGAGGGGAATCCCAAACTCTTGGTCTATTTAGTGATATATGGTTGCTATGGGGTTTTCCCAGCCAGCATCGAGTTAAAAAAATAAAACGGCACTGCTCTATTCCGCGGTAGAAAATTAGATTTTTCCGCGCGCGTCAAAACAATTCAGGAACGAGAGGGTTAAATAAAATGAACTAAATAATTCTGAAGTGATTCTTGTATAATATATACATTTTATGGCCTGACCAATAAATTTACCTTCCTACGCTTCTTAATTGGTACTGTAAGAGTCAGCTATAGAAGTTGGTAAAGGGGTTATAATATAAAAATCAGAAATCTATTGGATTCAACAGTTGGAGTTGGTACAGGGTTGCTTGATAAAGGGGTTGTAATATTAAAGTCTGTAATCTAGTGGATTCAACAGTTGGGGTTGGTGCAGGGTTGCTTAGGAAATCCACAATGAATCTTTTGTAGGGATCATTAAGGGGTTTAATATGGGTAAAATATCAACAGTATTATATATATATATAATTATATATATATGTATATATATATATGTATATATATATATATGTATCTATATATATGTGTATATATATATATATATATATGTAGCCAATTTTGTAGCATGTCTACATGTACTTTACTTCAAGAAATACTTTACCTTTTTGCTCTTATTTTCTCTGACTGTCTTAGTTTTATTGAACATCAGTAGTAGCTGTTTAAATTGATTCATTTATTATTTTCTTGATTGACTTAGAAATACGAGAGGCGAGGACACCAGCTTTTCAACCAAGAGAAAGAGAAGTGGAAAGAGGTGCTACCCACCATGATGTCAGACGAGGAGGAGGCTGATGATTAAAGGGGTCTGGGAAAAAGCTAAGGAAAAAATTAAAAAAGAAATCTTAATTGTTGCTGGGAATTTGAAGTCAGGAACCCTGGTTTCAGCTACTAGTATGCTCAGTGTCATAGCTCAGTGGTTATAGAGGGGGAGGGGGGGTAAGTTTAACTTAACTTAGAGAGGCAAGCAGTGTAGCTAGAGTTGAATTAGCTGGAAATAGAAGAGGTCATAGTTGAAAGTTTAATAGTTTGGGATAAAGGTGTAGTTGGAATAAAATACATTTAAATCAGAACTAGCAATGCCTGAGATTATGTTTCTGTTATTGTTATTATAGTGTACTTTACTCCAGTTCCAGTATGACCTTATTTGGTTATATCACTAATGGGTTTGTGGTAACACCACCTCTCACAATAAAGCAGCTGCCCTAGATAAAACCTGAGGTTAGGTCTACAGTCTGTACAAGTTGAGTTGGCCAGAAAATAACTTAAATATCTTTTGAACCAAAACAGCTACTCACCCAGGGTTTGCACCATTAGAAAGCTGTATTCTTGTTAATCAGCAAATCCCAGATTTGACTTCACAAAGAAGTTGGATAGCTTAATTATTTATAATTCGGTTTATCTGCTATCTGACAGTTTATGAACTTCCTCTGCAAAATAATTTTAATATTACTAAACTATAGAAGTTTATGTGATGGTATTTTAGTGTGTAGGAGGAGAGTGTGTATGTGTGTGATGATATTTCAGTATGTAGGAGGAGAGTGTGTATGTGTGATGATTTGAACTGTTTTTTCGACTAGACATCAAGATTAATAATGAACATAACAGGTAAGAAAACTTGCCGATCAACATAAAAATACACACACTAACTAATGCTGATTGTCTATGTTTATCATTATGAAGTTATGGATGTATCCTATAATTATTTAGTGCTACATTATTATATAAGTTATTATAGTCCACCGCCACCCATGACTTCATAGTGATTATAACATACTGATGATTCCTAATAAGGATGAAACAATCACAGTTAGCTGTAGAAGATAAATGAATTAGCAAAGAATGAGTTTCCTTTACAACTTCACATTAAGTACTTTTTGAGTATTTTATTAATGGCTGGATGTTTCTTCATAATAATTTTCTAAAGAATATTCTAAACTTTTTGAAGTGTGTTTAAATTTGCTGGTGGTGGGGCAAGAGTATTCGCTGACTCTGAGGAACCCATAGAAAGCCAGCGTAAAGAGAAAGATAAAGAAAAATAATTGACAAGGACGAGGAAGGCGCTCGTGTTAGATTTCCGAGCGCCTTCCTCGTCCTCGTCAGGCGCTCGGAAAACCTGCCATCATGTGTGTATCCTGTTTTTTTAGCCTTCTCTAACTCCATCCCCCCCCCCCCCCCCCCATCTTATCGTTAATTCTCTTCTTTCTAATTATTTTTCTTTAACTTTTTCTGACATATAGGGGTGAGCATTGTCATTCCAGCTGACTTGGTAGTCAGACTGAGCGACACACTGAGATATACACAGGTCAATCAACACCAATTCATCACACATACACAAACAAGTTCTGTTCACAGGTCAACACCAATCAAATCTGAGTTTTATTCATTCACCACTAGAAAGCCCTACAAGCCGAAATATTATGGTGTTTAAAAAAACTTATATTCTATCTCTTGAAGGGATCACACTTACTTGGGGTAGCCTAGTAGCAATAGCTACAATCTAACACAGTATTATTATGTGGAGATTCCCTTTACCCAATGCTGCCGCTGTGAACTTGTGAAGCTAATTAAACAGGGTCTACAGGAAGTCAACTACAATTTGCAAGTATAAATAGACTCAGGATTTGACAAATTGAGAGGTAGCTGCAATCAGGGGTGGGTGCATGGTTTAGAGGTTAGTAGCTTATTGAGGTCATTAATTGAAGTTTTACTGTAATACATGCCACACCCAATAAAACTTGAAAACATACACTAGCTACCTTTGTGTACTATTATAATATATGGCTAATAATTTATATTTTTAATATTTTAATGAAAATTTACAGCTGCAATAAAAATTTAAACTGGACAATGTGCAAATTGAATGCTTAATTTTGAAAAATAGGATACATTATCAACTGCGATATATAAAACGTGAAAAATGCAATAGAATGAGCGTTTTCAAATGTATGTCCAAGTAGTGTTGACAAACTTCAATCCATAATTCTATTACAAAAACAAAACAATAATACAAATACTACAACCATAACAGTAAACTTACTGGAGCTGTTGCTGTATTTTATCTGCCACATAATTACATTCTCCTGCTTGGTACAATACAGTAACAAACTCCTTGAGAGCTGAAGGTCTTGATGAAAAGACTCTACGAAAGTTTTCCAAAAGAGTCCTTGCTCTGTCTTCATCAATCAGGTCTCTACGTTCACGAAGTTGGTCATGGGTATATTGTGATATGAGTCCTTTACTGTAGCAGTGATCAGCTACTGTCATAACACAAGGCTTCACTGAGTGGACCAAGTCAGGATACACACTCAGAAATATACTCAAGTTGTTGCCACCTAATAATAAAACATTTTCAATAATACTAGCTAAATACAAATAACAACTTGACTTACTTTCAGAGATTTCTACAGCAGGATCTTTCTTTTCATATTTCTAATACAAAATAAATGAGCTAGTAAATAGAAGTCAGAATACATAGTCTATTTCTGCATACCTGTCCATACCAAATGAGGTGTCTATTGGTGAGTACAACTGCTTGTGGGTTGTCTGGATTGAAGAGACATTTCATGACTTTGGGGACAGAGTGCGCTCCATCAACGACCCCGAGATGATTCCCTCCTTCATGTGAACGACAGTCAAAGGCAAACTGGTAGTCCATGTAGCTGTTGTAGTTCATTCTGGAACTGGCCTTCTTTAGAGTGTCCTCTATTTCTTGTTTTAAAGCTGTACATTCATGGTGAATGGAGTCTTGGAATGTAGGATCACACGAAACTACCATTTCAAAATATTTAGATCGAGATACAAATGTTACACGAAGTAAATTGGATCCGTACAAAAAGGTCACCATGTTTTTCTTGACACCTTCTCTGATGAGAGTGAAGGACTTGTTAGATACGAGACAAGCCGTGGAAGCAGAAAAGAGTCCCATAGGAGTAAACCCACTACTGAAGTACATCAAGAGAGGCTCCACCAAACATGACCTACAGGATTCTTTGTGGAATAGGTCAAGTTCCTTTGCACTCGTGTTTTCTAACACGCAAGGTATGATGTACTCTTTCTCCTCTTCTAAGACTGACTTAGAATATTCAACTGACACAATCTCAGCTATAATGTGAAGATGTGCAAGCAAAGCTACCAGCTGCTCTGGTGGAATGACACCTCCTGAAATTTTAGATGTAGCGGCTTTCAAATCTTTCATAGTGAATCGACCTGTCTTCCTGAATCTCTCGGATGTGGCCTGACCTACGCTATCAAAGCTCATGGCTTTGAGAATGACACCAGTAATACTGTCATACACTACCTGGATGTCTATGATGACCAGGTCTTCCAAACCAGGCACACTGGGGAAGTACATCAGAACACCGGCATGGTGATGAAGAAACCAGAGGGCTACTTTGGTCTCATAGGGTGTCATATTGAAGGCATTGGACAAGGCCAAGCAGGTCTCCATGCTGGCTGTCCTCACCTCTCTCATGCGAAGACACAAGCTGAACAGAAGCCACACAGCTGGAATCTTCAGCTTCTTAAAGTGTTTCTCCATGGCATTCTCCAGTAGCTGATGCAAGTGATGGATTTCTTCTACTCCGCCTTTCATGTTGTCCAAAGAAACAACAAGCTTGTCTTGTGAGCAGAACTGCACTATGCCATTTTTGTAGAAGTCTGTGTCTCGAATCACCTTTTGAAGCTGTGAGTCGACTGTAGCGATGTTTTCCTCAGAAACTTGGTCTTTGTGAGTACCCACTATATACACTACTGACTTGGAGGACTCGAGTATCTCACCAATGATGGGCGAGTTGTCTGCTCCTGGTAGAGGTTGAAGATGGGCGGAGGAACTGAAACAAGATACACTGGCCAGCGTACGCAAAAGCATCTCTTGCAGAGTAAACTCAGAGTTCTCTGGTGCAGTTGTCTCTCCTGAAGCTCTCTGATAAAAGACTCGATATTCCTCGTCTAACTTGAACTTGTAGCTAAAGAACAGCAAGTAGAGGCCAGGTCCTATGGTGAGTGCTGGTAGCATGTCCATCAGCTCAGGCTGCCCTCCAGTGTCCTCCATTCTCAAGAAAGCTTTGAAAGAATGCTTCATAATTTCTGCAAACTGTGGTTGCCTTGAAACTCTCTCGTATATGGCAGCTATTTCAGAATAATCTTGTGATGTTACCACCTCATCGGCTAGTTGGACATGTGTTGGTGAGAGAGGAGAGGATTTCTTTTGTGGTGGTTTTTCCACAAGGTTAAACTGCTCCGTACTGCTAGCGTGACTGACCTCTGCCATCGTTGCAATATCTCCATGGGGACGAGCTGCAGCCTCAGAAGTGAATTTAGTCTCCAGACCTTTTCTAAGACTATGAAGGAGTAGAGATGCTTCCTCAGTGAGATTCTGTACAATGGTCCAGTTTGTTCCCTTATCTGCTGTAGTTGTATCAGACGTGCCTTGGACTAGCATATTAGAACAACACTCCACTGTGCCTGTGCTGCCATGAATCTGTTCCTCTTCTTTGGCTGACATAAGATCTATGATCTCTTTTGTAACGCGACGGCGAGTTGTAGTCTTGCCTTGTCGTGGTGGACCAAGAAACATAAGCTTTAAAGACAGAAGCTCCAGAACCTCCTTGGAAACAATGAAGTGTTTGTATGCTTCTTCATACTTGTAGTCATCTATCACATAAAATAAAAAATAAGTCCATTTTTTGCATGGAGAACTGATAGTAAATAGAACTACTTCAATGAACACAAAACTTGATACAGACACTGGGATTTCTTGCTCAAATAAAGTGGTTTCCTAAAAAAGTCACCTTTCTTAAACTAAACTCTCCTATTGCATATGCACCAATGACTTCTGACACAACTTTTATTATTCACACTGGTAATAGCTCACACACTCCTGTGCTTTGGTGCCTTTTGTAGTGACTTCTAGCTAATGAAGCAGCACTTGATTGTTGCTCCTAAAGCTGTGAGTTTACAGTAGCCCTATAATTACAAGTATTATAGTCACACAGCTTTTACTCTACAATGACCCACACACTCCTATGCTTCTACCCTCAGCTGGCTCCAGCACTAGGAGTGTGGGCAGCTGGTTTTATAGCCTGGAGCTAAGCCAGTAGAAGCAGCTGGCAGTGCACCAGCTGCAATTTAGCTCAGACATTCTCAGCTAATCATTACATATCATACTTTCTTCTAGAGAGAAGCTGCTATTTGCATACACTAACCTGACAGAGTTACTTTATACACTCCATCTTTAATAGCAACCAGTAACTGTCCAGTAGACAAGATTGCAGTAGCTATGTATCCACCATTATGCTGATGATCTGGTCCATCTTCCTCACAAGTAGTCTCAATCCACTTCTCTGTCTTGTTGGAATAAATTCTAACCTTAGAATATCCATCCATGCCAATTAGATTTGATAAGGAAGAGGCGATAGCTGAGGTGTTAGTAGGTGTGGTTACTGTCCTCCATATTGTTAGTGGAGTTGTCCTGCCATTACTAGCAGATGCTATGAGAGACTCTAAAGTGCATATAAATAGAATCTCCCACTTGACATCTCCTCCTGTGAAGTAGAAGTTGCCTTCATGGAATGTTGATTGCATGTCCCTGCATGAAGAAGGAAGTGAGTCTGCAGTCTTCCAATGGTCGTTGAGTAGAACTTCCACTACGTCCAAGTCCTCGTGATGTGAGCCCCACCCACCAGCCACGACCAGGACCTCTGGTGATCCTCCACTAACTGATGATGAGTAGGAGCGAGGAGTAGGCATGGCACGTAGTGATGGCTTCCAGTCTAGACCAGTAGTACTAGTCAACAGAGAGTTAGTGGTGCCAGTGGAGGGATGAAGTCCACCAACCAATACAAACTTAGACTGGTAGGTAGTTAGGGACGAGTATTTATATGGTGCATTAGTAGTAGTCCATGAGTGAAGGTCAGTAGAGATGTGAAGTCTGTCAATAATATCCAGTATTATTACTGTATTATGTAGTACTGCACATTGCTCAGGCTGGACATGCTTACTCCAGGTATGGCAGTGTTCCCAGTGAAGTGAGGCTTGAGGATGGAGATCTCTCTAAATGCAAATAAATAAAAATATATATTTAAATTACAAATAAACAAACAAACAAAAAGCATTAAGTATTTATGCATATAAACACACAGACTTCATGTTTGATAAACAAATACATATTAAAAACAAACACACAAACACATTGATTCCAATATAAGCAATGCATATGCCATATAAATATAAACTTTGTAAACTGTAGATAAACACATATAGAGAAATGGACATGCATACTAACAATACTAACTCTATAACATACAAATGCACAAACACACACTTTCTTACACAATGCTTAGATACATAAACATAATGTGACATTAAAAATAACAGACTTTAAAAAACACACACACAAACATACAATAAAAAGAAAAGTGTATTTTTTCCCAGAAAAAAGTTTTGAATTCAATTTAACATAACAACCGGTGAGTGCAAAGATAAAAAAGAGTACAGATAAAAACAGTACAAGTTAACTTTAGAGAATGTTATTACATCGTTAGAGAGTATGTTACCACATCGACAGAGACTATGTTATCACATTGTCAGAGACTACCATATTACATCGTCAGAGAGTATGTTATCACATCGTCAGAGAGTATGTTATCATCGTCAGAGAGTCTGTTATCACAATGTAAGAGAGTATGTCATCACATCGTCAAAGAGTATGTTATCACATCGTCAGAGAGTATGTTATCACAATGTAAGAGAGTATGTTATCACATTGTCAGAGACTATGGTATCACGTCCTAACTACTGATGTTTCCTAGATGTTAGGACCATGGCTGGATTAGATAATTTAAAAAATTAGAGGAACTACTGTAACTGGCAAAGAGCCTACCAAGTAGGAACCTGGTTAGAGTGGTGTGTTTGTCAGAAATTAAGTCTAGTCAAAAATAAAGCAAGATTTTTGTACGAGCTGGTTTGTGTGTCCTCCAAAAGCACTGAATTAGGAGTATAAGGCTTTAGCTTGCTGATATAGCTGTGGAAGATTTTCTAGCTTTTAGCAGTAAATTGAAAGAAAAGTTTGACAAATTTTATTAGCGTTTTATGTAAGCAGTATTGAAACTAAGTCAAAACAGTAACAGAATGCTGAAGAAAAAGCTGCTTACTCTCATTCTATGACTGTTTGGAATTTGCTTAGGATAGTCACTGTGCTACATGTGTATAAAAATTGTCAGCACATAAGCATACATTAAATACAAACATACAACATTAAAATACACAAGCATACAATTTTTATAAACACTGTAAGAAACTGTAAATAACAAGCACAGCAATATAAATACACAACTTACTGTATTTCTGGAACAAACCAGACTTCAAATAGCAAAAGTAAAATAGACAATTACAAACTATAGGAAAAAACGAGGGAAAGCAATGTATGAGAGTCCTCTCATAAAAATGCACCAGCAAATAAGAAAAGAGAGGGAAACTCATGTCTGAGCATGCTCATAAAGGCATCAACTAGCATCTGGAAAAAAGGGGGGGAAAGTCAAGTCTGAGCATGCTCATAAAAGGCACCAGCATCTGAAAAAAAAGAAGAGAGGGAACTCATGCCTGGGCATGCTCATAAAAGGCACCAGAGACTGGAAAGTAAAGAGAGGTTTAAAATATGCACAAAACATGTCCACTATTGCAACAAAACAACAACAACAAAAAACAAAAAAAAAACAAAAAAAAAATTAATTCTTAACTATTTTTCTAATTGGATTTATTGAAATGTAGTTTTTGCCCACACCTTAGTTTTGACTTAAATCACTTGCCCTCGCTGTAGCACGAAACTAGAAAATCATTTTAAGGATCTATCACAAGCAATGCTTGCACAAGTGACTTAATTGAGCCCTTAACTACAAAAACAACGACAACACACACACAATAAAACCACTTGTGGTTATTTAGTTGACTTATTTTGAACTTGTCTAGAGTTTACTGATTGAGGTCTGTTGTCCTGACCTACACTTGGATGCAGTTGGGAAAGAGTTCTACTCTGATACTATCAAGGTTGGTGGCAAGCTCACTCTTACAATACAAGTAACAAAATAGTACAATTGAAAGAAGCTTCAGTGCTCTGCAAATGTCTAAATATGGCTGCACAAAAGAATGCATCAAGCAAGGATGTACGTTTGTCAATGTTTACAAAAAGAACAGATGGTGTGTGCTTATTGTACTGGTATCTAACATAGCTCCTCTCACTTTGTAAAAGTTATCTACATCCCTGATTAGATATGCAAACACTAGGGTAGCCACTTTCCCCTAATACAGTGTTATTTTTTTGCAGGTATCGAAGGAATGGAGTATTTATAACGCCTCTCTCAAATCTTAGCAGCCCTCGTTCCGAAAGAGTACCAAGACGGCACTTCGTTAAGTACTCACCGCTGCGGCAGCCATGAACTGTGTTGGTCTCTCATTAATTATTCATTTATGATCACGTGATAAATACTATTCATTTGATTGGTCATCAACTCACTTTTTGGCGCGCTAATACCGCGAAAGCCAAAGCCATAGAGCTAGCTGAAGAGAGTGTACTAGTGTTTGATCGTGGTAGAGATTATAGTTATTGTTGTTCTTTTGGGGGTTGACTATGAATAATCTCAACCCAAGTGTGCTGGATGTGCCTGGTGAACCCACTAATGGGATTATAATAGACTTGCTCACTGCTGCAGAGGATGCTTGCAAGGAAAATCCAACCCAACTCTGTGTGAAGCACCTTCTTGCTGCCTGGTTTAACCAGCTCTACCCTTCCTCTCCTCCCATCACCAGACCATGTCGGTTTGAAGTCACTGCAAGGAGAATTGCAGCACCCACTCGACCCTCTACAAGAGGTTGTGCTTCCTTGGCAGAGGAAGAGCTAAGGGAATATCGAGAACGGGCATGGATACCCAAGATTTGTCCCTCACATGATACCAAAACAGGTAAAATACATAATTAAGGTGTAAGAAATTTTGTAAAAAAAATATTTTAATGTTCCATTAGACTTAGTTAATCTCCACCAAGCAGGCCTTGCACAGACGACCATAGACAATTACTTCTTAACAGATACTCCCCCACATAACCTACAACACATTCAGTTAACAGAAGAATTACTTATAGAACTACACGCATATATAGTATCCAAATACAAACATCATTCTAAATCTGATATCGGCAAATTTTACCAACTACTTAATCCCAGTTATTCTACACTTCGTCCAGACAACATATTCCGAAAAATTGAAAAAATGTATAAAAAAAATTTAAAAACTCAAAATCAAACAAAAAAGTCACCTACATCTAATCCTTCCCCATCCAATCCTGCACACTCCTCAAATATACTTACAACTCCACCATTATCTGGTCATTATTCCAAGCATGCCGTAGACAGAAGAGACAAAAGACATAAAGAATTAGTTAGTAAATATAAATCTGCACAAAATAGTTTAAAAAGAAGGGAAATCAATATTGAAATCCAGAGTTCTATATCTGGTTTGCAAGATGAAATTCAGCAGACAAAAACGAAACTGGAAATGGCTCAAAATAATATTCACAGCATGGAATCATTCATAGATAGTTTGCTGGAGGATCACCATACTACTTTAGATAACATATCCGAACATAATATAGAGTTAAATAAAACTATATCAGAAATGAGGGAGGAACTTTCTCAACCTCCAACTAATTCACTGTCGTCAGACACAACTGATACCGTTTTCACCATAGCTACGAAAACTGGAACCAGATATGTCAATTCTATTCGAGAATTATATTATACTTTAATAACTATTGGCGTTCCTCCTGAAAAAATTTCTACCACAATATCCACAGTATTAAATAAAATCTGCCCTACAATAAATACTGATTCTTTAAAACTTCCAAAAAAAAGCTGTGCGAAATACATGAGGCAAGCAGAAATGCCAACTATAAGTTCTGCACACAAAGCTTCTAACCTAATTAATACCCCCCAAGGTCACATAAATACCGATGGTACGACTTTACACATGAAAAAACTAATAGGTTGCTCAATTAGTGGAACCGTCATGGGTGTGCAGGAGGTTTCCGATGGTTGTGCTGAAACCATGATTATTGAGCTGGACAAGCAATTAGCTAAATTAAGAAATACAGCAAATGAATTAAATATTCCTAATGCTAACGCTATCAACTGGACATTAATAGTCAGTTCAACATCTGACGGAGCATCGACTCAAACAAAGTTTACAAAACTTCTTCAAGAATATAGAAAAAATGATGAAGAGAAGTTTGGTGAGTCAAGTGCAGAGGTGAAAGAGATTGTAGCTAATAAATGTGGTATGCACTTGGGAGTAAATTTACGGAAAGCCCAAAACACTGGCATTCAAACATATGAAAAAAACTTGTCACCCCAACAAGACCCTTCCCTTACTTATGAACTACACGTAGAAGAATCTGGGGAACAACACTCTGCCAGCACAAAGAGGGAATACATTCCCATTGACACATTCGTACATGCCTTTTGCAAGCTCTTTGGGCATGTTGGCACTCCTGAATATGGGCAGGGGATTTCTTTCAGGGATTATATTAAATTAGAACTAAGTAAACCTAATACTAGTAATAGAACCACTTATTTGAATAATGTACTAAATACAACTTTAGAACGGCAAGTTGGAAGCCGATATTTTGTAACGGCATACAATTCAGCAAGGATATGTTTTCTTTATCCAGCTGCGCTGGAATTTCTGCAAAATTTAACAACTACGAAGAGCCTCAACCGATTGGAACAATATGTCATGTTGAAGTTGCAGGATGAAACTATGCTACATAATTTAAAGATTGATGGGCTATTTTTTTACCGAATATATGCAGATCTCACTGACTTAGTTAAATCTAATAAATTAAATAAATCAGTTTTCGACATGAATAAACATTATTTAGAACTTCTAAATTTTCTTGAGGAGGTGAGTAGTTACCCAGAACAACTTCTAGATAATTCTACTCCAGTGTTTGTATCAGAAACACGTTTATATACAAGCACTAAGCTTAATATACGTCACAAGCCTTCGCACTCACACATAATCAGCTCTATATTTTGCATGAGTAACATAAATAATGAAATATTACTGCCTAGAATTCAAGCTGCGGCAAATTCGATGAAAGTTAAATTATCTGATTATAAAAAAGATCAATTGCCGGGAGGCAAATACTGGTCTCCAACAGAGGAGCAGAAAGAAATATTAAAAAGTTTAGCTCCAAATAATGACATATGTGAAAGCATATTAGGGCTTAATGACTGGCTAACGACACATACCCCTAACTTAAGCCAATTATCGAAGTCCACATTGGTGGAAGTGAAAAAAAATAAAACCATGCCATGGTTAAATAATTTAGATAAGGACAACCGTGATATAATTGTAAATACTGCACAAAGAAAAAGGAGATCTGTGGAAGTAAATAATAAGGAAGATGAGCGCATAGTACAAGAGGGAAGAATTAAAAAAATGGAATGTGAGAAAAAGAAAGCCGCACAAAAGGAAGAGCGAAGAATAGTAGAAATTGAAAAGTTAAGTGCCATCCCTGTGATACACACAGAAATGGAGCTCACCTCTGCACTTCAAAATATTGAGGCAGACAAAACCACCACCATACCTGGCAAAGAAAAGATGAAATTGGAGTTATTAAAAAATCAAATTCGAATACGAAATAAAATAATGAAAAAAAATATGAAAATTCCTTTTTCAATTTCAGGAATATCTAAAACATCTGATGAATTATGTGAGGACGTTAAAAATATGTTAGAAACTGAAAAGGAGCAGCGAAATGGAAGAGAGCTAATAATGACAAAAATGTTACTAATACTGCTAAAAAGGTGAAATTATCTATGACATATTATTTAAATTCACCAGAAGAATTAGCTGATCAAGATATTATTCACAGAATAAAGAAGAATTATGGGCAGGACGAATAATTTCATATAACAATAATACTGGTGAACACACCATTATATATACTGGAGATGATGATGAATACAACTATGACTTAACTGCCGACATAAATAATGGAGACATATGGATCATATAATATTTAAACAATATACATTCTTTTCTTTTTTTCATTTTTCATTTAACATTATTTTATGCATGCTATTATGAGTTGTTGTCTTATCATTTTATACTTACCAAACAATACAAGTCCTTTTGAATCCCATATTCTAGGTGGTCAAATAACTTCAACCTGTATATTATATAGTTTTTATGAACCTCATAGCATTCAAGTGTAAAAATATTGTGTGAGGAAAGATGGGAAACCTATACACGAGCAAGTATTTACACTTTAGTGCAGTTTGGCAGCCATTGCTGTCAGATACATATGAAGCATAACTAAAAAAAACAACAACTTACAACCAATTAGGACTACACAGGAGTGGTGTTCATAGCCCTTACACTATTTCTAGTGAGCTAGGCACCTCTAAACACTATCTTACTCTTTCTTTCAGAGCCATATGAATAGCTAGAGATAACATTCTAAAGCTTGTTTAATTTTGAGGGGTTCAGTTTAGGTGGTCATTCACTTTTATCTGGATTCTAACATGTTCCATAACATTACCTAGGTATCTAACTACCTTTATATTCTGTGAGGGTCTCTTCTAGTGATGAGAGCTTCCAGTAGGATTAGCCTAAACATTCAGCTACTCCATCCTCGCAGTAGGCGGCGGACCATTCTCCGAGCCGTATCTCCGCAAGCTCCAGGAGTTAGGGAGAAGTTCAGACACCTTCGAAGAGGAAATTTTACACAGAATTCAAATTTTAAGTTTACGGAGACTTTTACCCTACGTATACGCGGTAACACCGGAAACATCGCCCTTAAACGGGAAGCAGTGTAACTTGCAGTGCGGGGGTTCCACCATACTTGCGTTCGTTACGTCACAGATCGTAAAAATAAGTGACGTCATACATTGAGAGTGGCGACCCTAATAAAGGGCTCCAAGAGGATCTAAAAAAGCTTCTACTGTAGAGCAGGTAAGATATGTAGTAGCTATTCATATCAAAACTATATTAGCTAACTTATAATATATAGCTAGCTATATCTGCTTTTAGCCTAGCCCTTTAGCTTGCTCTGCTGACTTCAATGGGAACCATTTTCTAGTATCCACTATAGTAAGTATTGTGTACTTCAAGAATGAGACGCACATATATGCTGATTGACGGTGGAGCTTCCCCTCATATTTGTGCAACTTTCTGACTGAATGCATCTGCCTTAGTGACTCAACTTTAAGATTATGTCACAATAGTATAATCTGAAACAGTACAGTAAGACATGCTGTGCTTCCAACATTTCCTAGGCAAACCAGGAGACACACCAGGAGGCACACCAGAAACGCTGACTAAGATTTTTACCAGTCCGCCTTTTATAGGAAGCCCCCCAAACACCAGACTAGCCACCTTTCCCCTACAATCCACAATAACTGCTACTAACCTTCGCTTGAAATCAGCAGGGTTAGAAATACTAAAGCCACACAGAAGAGCTTCATCTCGACGAGTGGTTCTGCACCGGCAGTGGCGCAGACGGCGAAGAAGTGGAGTCAATATTTATAATCTAAACGGCTTCTTTCAGCAATAATAACCTCTTCCTTTTTTACCACAGGATGATTTGCCGCCGGATGATGCACAAACAAGCTATTTCCGGGGGCAGGAATAGTAGCACGTGCGTCATTTAAATGCCGCCAAAAGGTCAATCTCTCCGTGAGAGAGTACTGTGACTGTAAAGTATCTTGAATACAGAGAAACATTAAATTGCAACTATTCCTCATTTACATGTTATTCATTATCGTAAAGTATATATCTCTATCTGTCTGTTTTTGTTAATGAATGCACTATAGTGGGTTAGGAACAGCTTTAATATTATGCATTGTGTGACAAATGAACCAAATTTTGTGTGCTAGCCAATGAATTAAAGTAGAGTTTTGATATTAGGCCATCAAAATGTTTGCACTTGTGGGAAAAATTTCACCCTAGATGGCAGACTGGTGATCACATTCGTCATCACTAACTCAAATTTCAAGCCACATCGCTCTCTCTCTCTTTTTCCCCCCCTTCTTTTCTACAGAATTCAATTCAATTGTGAGTGCAGCAAGCGAATTAAGTAATCAACATGCTTTTCCATGAAATCGAGTGTGGGTCTCTTTTCAAAGTGATACATTGGGTGTCAAATGAGAGATGAAAATTTAGAAGACTCTTCTTTTAGCATGAATATCAAGCTATCCCACCAGCTCTCTAATGATGGCAATCATAAATTTGTTGATTGCTAGATATCATACAGGGCCTTAGACAAAAGTAAAATCTCAACAGTATTGGAATAGCTCTGCCACTACACACCTGCATATCCATTTGTCAAGCTTCACTCTAGCTGTGCTCTTCAGTCTTCAAAATATGTGTCTCAAACAAAGTCCAGATGTATCTAAGCATTGCGTAGGTGCGAGATGAATGTCTCAGAGGCATTTTGAAGCAGTGGGCTTGCAGGGCTGGACTGAGGATTGTTCCTATGACTTGTCTGGAAGGTCTTACCTGAAGCTGCTCAGGCTTATCTTGGGAGTTCAAGAAGATTTGTGTATAATGCTGCAGAGGTAAAAGGTTGAACTTGAGTGTACAGCTTTCTGTGCATATGAGGTAGAGTATTTCACAGAAGTGATTGCAATATTATGAGACATGTTTATTTTTGTATAACTTATCTTGCTAGACAACTACAAAATTTGCATGGTAAATTATAACTAGACACTTAATACTAAAACTTTTAAAAAATATACATGTATATATATATAAATCAAACTCCAAGAGTTAATATTTCTTCTATTATAGAGATTCTAGTTCCGACTTTAGTACAAGTTTTATAAAATGGTAACATCTAATGATGTCATCATAACACATTGTCAGCCACACCTACCAAAGGAAGAGTTGGCCATGGCCCAATTCTAAAATCTCTTACCAATTTCTTTGTATTTGTGTATACCAAATTTGATGACTTTATCAAATGAACTATAGTCTTGCTGTGCCACCAAATTGCAGGGAGTAACAATATAGCTATATATGCAAGTTCTGCTTTAAATTCCCAAGAGTGCATCTTACAGTACCACCATAAGGACTGTAAAAGACCGCTTACGCTACTTCCTCAATAATGCTGCTTGAGGAAAATGAGAAAGCTAAGTATTCCCAACACAAGAGAAATGTCTCGTGTCTTCTTTAGTACTAGCTAGCTAGGTAATGAAAGTTCATTGAAAGTAGGAAATAGTTCCATTATTTTGTCTTATATAATATAATAGCTAATAGTTCTAGTATTATTATAGCAACACAATTTTTCTATGTACTTTTAGCTTTAATTACTGAACTCATTGCTGCAAATGAAGTGATGAGTATCATTAAGTTTGCTATAATTGACAGACGGTGAACATAAGTTAACAAGTACTGGCTAAATATATGAAGTAAATATTGACAGGAGCACCACAAGGAACAGAGAGATAGTTTTGATTGTGGGCGGAGCTCCCAGTGTGACATCATCTGTGGGGAGAGAACCACTATTTGGTGCTGCTAGTGTAATCTTCCAGCCCAGGTTCTGGTGAGTGGCGCACTACAATATAAAATGCCACAACAACAATATGTCATAGGCTACAATCATAGACCTCCTAAATAATATACAGTAGAACCCCAGAGTTACGAACTGACCGGTCAACCGAACGGCTCAATCGAATTATTAATATGTTATGAATCGTTACGGAACCCAGTTAACACATGCGCTTTCTACTTCAATTGCAGCTGCTACTCTATTTGTCTAACAATGGCGTCCAACGTTCGGGCAGTACTAGTGGCAAGACAGTGACAAACCACAAAAGAAATACACTTTCTATTGAAATAAAGTTGCAAATTTTGAAGAAAATAGAAAAAGGGAGTTCTTTATCGTCACTTGCAGCAGAATATGGTACTGGAAAATCAACAATTGTTTATATTAAATGGTTTCAGGTAATGGTTTCAGAGTTACAAACATTTCAGAGATTCAAACATCTTACTTTCCCTAGGGGTTCGTAACTCTGAAGTTCTACTGTATAGCAACAATTACACTACAGTAGCTGACTACGATTAGCTTGTCTATGCTGCTTGTTAACCAACTGCATCATAGGGCTTCTAGGGGTGTAGTCTAATCAATGTGTTGGAAAATGATGACTAAGTTTACTTTCACTTCAAAAACGCACACAAACATTAAAGAGACTTGCCAATTCTCATGTACAAGCAGTGGGCCGTGTTATTTCAGTGAAGCGTGATATTTTAGGAAAGGTGGCCTATACATGTGTAAATTGTTGTGATATATTCTTTTGTTCTCCATTGTGTGAACATTCTTACACGGCCAGAGGGAACACACTCACTGCTCACCATGACAAATAACACATGGGATAGTCAACTATTGAACCAGGAAACTAGTTGGGACATCCCATGGAATTTTCTTAAAGTCAATTGATGACTTGTTTTGTGACAAGCCTGTAATTCTACAGCTAGATTTTAAAATAGTCTGGTTAAAGTTTCATTTGTCTGCAGCCTTGTCTGATTTAGTTGTATTTTAAATAGTCTGGTTAAAGTTCCATTTGTCTGGAGCCTTGTCTGATTTAGTTGTATTTAAAATAGTCTGGTTAAAGTTTCATTTGTCTGGAGCCTTGTCTGATTTAGTTGTATTTTAAATAGTCTGGTTAAAGTTTCATTTGTCTGGAGCCTTGTCTGATTTAGTTGTATTTTAAATAGTCTGGTTAAAGTTTCATTTGTCTGGAGCCTTGTCTGATTTAGTTGTATTTTCTTCTGACCGGTTCTTTCCAAGACAGTCTGCCATTGAGTAAGGGAAAGCCAACTCTTCTCATTACTGTAAGTGCCCAGCCGTGGCGAATATGTCACTACACTCAACCATTAAGGAAAACAACAACAACATTCCACTTTCTCCTTCAAGGGCTTTTTTTTTTTAGTACATTTGTAAACCTAAGGCATACACTATGCAAACTAGGACCAGACAAAGGCTCAGGTTCTCTGTCGCTGTCTGTCATTTCGGTCATCTTCTTGTTCATAACTGTACAACTAATAACTTTGTGTAATGTAGTATGCATCAGTCCACATGTTCAGTGTGGTAGAGCCTTCTGCAATGAGTAAACTCAATAATTGAAACCAAAAATAATGAGGAGGATGGATAATCAATAAAGTGTGAGTAGTTACAATTAACCCTATAGGCAAAGTTTTACACAGCAAAGTAATGGAGGATCTTTAGTTTAACTTCTACCCAACTAGAACTACATGTAACTTAGTCAACATCCATTTAATGAGTTGCTGAGAGTCTGACACTAGCGTGGCTTAAAGTGCATTAGGTCACCTGGTAATAGACAGTGTTGGGTGTGGAGTCATCTGGTGTCCACACTATCTTGCCAGGTTCACCAGAGGAGCAGTTCAGCGCTGAGAGTGCTTTGAAGTACTCTGCCTCACTCTGGCAACTCTCTCTGATGTTGGTGGCCATAACTGTCTCTTCATTCTGACACAGACGGCCGACTAACAACAACAACAACATACTAATAAATATAATATAAAATAATTTAGCAAGCCAGCATATAAAACAAAGCTGACACTCATGTGAGTTCAAGTGAGATGTTATGTATTTATATACATATATCTACATATACTTATATAATTTTGGCGAGTGAGCGAAGCGAGCAAGACACTATCAGGCGTAACACAATTGAGAATTGGTGATATTTGTTTGTGTGTGGATGTACGTATGTCATTGTACTTTGACCCTCACATTTTTGTGGTTGCTTCGTGGTCTACCCCTTCCCATACCTCCACTAAACAGAATCTTTTGGTTTAGCGATCCCGTATCATTCAAGGAAATTTAATTGTTTACCCCTTTGTATTACGTTGTTTCTGAATGACACAAGACACACTTAGGTCTTGAAAGTTAGACTTAACACTGTGCAGCAATTCTTTAGAACTTCTTGATGGCAAAAGGTTATTATGGTACTGAGATCCTTTACTAGATGTAATTTCAAAAACTCTGCCGTCTATAATAGCTGTGAGTGCTTGTTGTCAAAAGCTACTGGTAATTCAGATAGTCAAAATGCGATATTAGAGACTACAGAAAATTACTCGGGAAATTGAGGTAAGAAAGTAGTTCTGTATTTGTTAAAGTATATAGCTAATGATCACAACAGCTACGTACTTATACTATTAGAAATGGACTGATAGATTCTTTTGAAGTGTTTCGTTTGTGCACGCCATTTGTGCTCAAGCACATCACTAGTAATTATATTATGTCATATGAATGAATCTATTCTGTCATTTTGACCATTGTGTTTAAGGCACATTTTGTAGCAGATACTCTACTAAGTGAAAAATAACTGATTCTACCATTCACCAATAGACATCTTCTAAAAAAACCTGTGCATCATTGCCAAATAGTAGAGTGCTCTGGAAAAGCCACTAAGTTTTGGTACTTGTCAAATCATGATTTACTTTTGCTGAACAAAATTTCTGAGATATATTTTGACTTGTATTTATACAATACATATACAGCATGTAAAATTTTTCACATCTAAATTTAATTTCTCTTGACTTTTTACAACATATTTTGGCTGATCTTCACTTGATTGTTTTGACACTAGCATTTGTTGTCACTGAATACTTAATAGTACGGCACATAAATTGCCCATTCAAAATTTACAGAGAAAATTTTTGTTCCATGGAAATAGCAAGAGAAGAGTGAAACAGCACGGTAGCTAATTGAAATAATGCTGCATGCATGTGCACTTATCTGTACTATTTCACTTAGTTACTTATTTCACTTTCCCCATGCCATTTCAATCGAACAGCGATTCTCACCCATCAATCAACATTGCATGTGGCCCCACCCACCCATTCCACTCACACATGTGTCCCATCAACCCACTCACCTCCGACTGCACTTCCACTTGGGCTAAACCCAGCATACACAACTTCTTCCTACAAAGAAGGAAACATAATTCACATACATACTCCTACAATTTGCTTGCACACAGTGACTGGTGTAAGAGAGAGAAGTGGACCAACATTGGGCAGCTCAGTTCCTCACTCGCTATCTTTGAAAAGCTATTGTTGCACGATTCCACCACTTATCTCATTGTTGTAACCTGTCTTTGTTTACCAGCTACACACCACAAACTACCAATTACCAGCCCTTAACTTCCACATCAGCAGCCCCTCCCTTTTTAAAGCCAATAGATTTACCAATCACCAGTCCTCTAACTACCAGATCAGCATTGTAGCCCCTCCTCTTTTACTGCACCACTACCAGTTCCTCCCTTTTTTACTTCCAGATCAGCAACCTCTCTGTTTCAAACCACCAGCTCCTCCCTTTTTACTTCCAGATCAGCAACCTCTGTTTCAAACCACCAGCCCCTCCCTTTTTACTTCCAGATCAGCAACCTCTGTTTCAAACCACCAGCCCCTCCCTTTTTACTTTCAGATTGCCTGCCCCTCTCTATTTCACTACAGAGCAACTGATCACCAACCTCATTGCTCCGCAGAGTGGGTTACCAGGCCCTTCCTTCTTGTTAGCCAGACTCTCTCACTCCCTCCACACCTAACCATAGCAATACTGTGTTATCCAAAACTAGTCTTTAATCATTGCATCATACTTATTACATCATCGTGTGGTTTTGCCATGTATTTAATAACTTGTCATTAGTTATTTCTGTAGTCAGTTATTGAGAGTGCTATCCTTGTGCAACTTGCTATATGAATTGTTGAACTTTAATTGTTTGATTGAATGAACCTAGTTATCATTAGCATACGACAAATACCTAACCCCATAATCCTCATCTCCTACCAAGTCCTCCTTCACTGTCCTGCTAGTTCTACTGCACATCCTCCTCCCTATTTCTCACACCCTCCTCTTACACACTCACTCACCCTCTGCTGTTCTGCAGTGTTCCTCAGTCTTCCACCATTAATTGAATTAGAGATGTAAAATGGATGGTAGGTGGCGAGGTCGCTGGGGTCATTACCACCTTCTACTATGAAAGTGTACGTCACCCCACGAGTGAGGACTAACTCCGGAATAAGAGTTCCATTGACGTACCACGATATGCCCCACCCAGACTGACCTAACACACACACACACACACACACACACAAAGTAAGAGAATGATATTTGAGCCACAGTTCAATGATTGTTTTACAAGAGAGGCTCTGCATGCTCTGTAGGGAAGGGGGTGGGGCTCACAAGTTTTGCATGGTAGTATGCATCTGCAAACACAACTATATTTAATCATCTATAGTATGTCCACGTTGAGTTGGCGCGACCACAAATGTGGCAAAAGAGGAATGCACTTGGCGAAACCGGAAATCAAGTAAGGTCACATGACAGTAGTAGCTCAAACTCGCGAAAACGTCGACGCCCACAGTAAAAACGGGGCGGGTCTAAGGTGCGCATTATTACCGTACGTTTACTTGTTGAAATGAAAAAGAAGCTATGGCAGTTTCTACCGCGGCTGTATTCAAATATATGCTTGGTTATACGCAGTTTATCGTTTATACGAGCTTCTAGTTGTGGCTAAAACTGGCTGAAGGTTGCGGAGGGCGATCCGGAGCTACTAATGTAGCACAAATCTTAGAGGAAAAGAAGCGCAGGACCGCGGCTGAAAGCCTCCTCAAGTAAGTCTGATTGTTGTGTGCTTAAGCGTGTATTTAAACTCTATTCTTACTTTCTTGGTTTGACGAACTTCTGAAGTACTCAACAGTAATGTGAAGAATCCAGTACATCACCGTTAGCTATGACCACACACATTCAGGCCCGGCGGAAGCAATAAATTGATGCAAAGGCCAAAAATGACCAAACCCATTATAATAACCTGATGCAATATTGTAAAACTCCTTTAATTAATTGAGTGAACATAAGAAAGAGTATTGATTGGGAAAAAAATTATATATGAAATAGCTATATAAATGATCCAAAAACATTGATTCTGTGATCAGAGCCCGAAATAAAATCACTGGCTATGTCTTTCAGATCAAAACTATTAGTCAGCTCCTGGTGCACATGAAGGACAAGCAAATGATTTAGTCTCTCTTGCTTCATTGTTACTCTGAGATAATCTTTAATGCGTCGAAGTGCACTAAATGACCTCTCAGATGTGGCATTGGTTGCTGGCATTACTAAAATCAACTGCACAACCCTCACAACTTGATCCAAAAGGCTTCTTTGAGCAATAGAGTATGCCTTGAAGTGATCCAACAAGTCAAAAAATGACGTTGCTCCAGTGCTTGTTACTTTCTTCTGCTGGAATTCAACACCAAATGTAACAAGTGGAGCTTTCAGATTATCTGAATTGAAATCATCTTTGTAGAAGTCGCAAACAATTTTTAGTTCATCCTCAAAATCTGACTGATTGCTGGCTTTGATTAAAAGCTGTTCTAAATTACAATAAATTTTATAACCTGACTGATCAAAGCGGTTAGCAATACAATTAGTAGTGTTGTCGATAGTTTCGTAATATATTTGGCGAAAATGATCCTTTGAGGGGAGCTCAGGTAATGAAAATCTGCTGCTCAATAATGAAGCCATACAACCTGCTACGAACACCCGCGGCCAGTCAGAGATTGTTTAACGGATATTAGGTAAGGTGTCGTCACGCTAAATTTGCTCAGTCCTCCCTACTTCATTTTGGTTGTCTTTGGGTAGTCTCGCAAGCCAGACCTTTGCCGACCCCTTACCGCTACGCGGGGGAAGGGGTCGGCAAAGGTCTAAGGGGTCGGCAAAGGTCTGGCTTGCGAGACTAGTCTTTGGGATGTGTGTGTCTACATTTTAAGCGTAAGAGTTAGATGTAGTTATGGTTTGTTGCATATTTAAGTTTTAAAGTCTGTAATTTTCTTAATGTTGTAACTAGCTAGCAAGATTATAGCTGGCCAATGATGCAACGGCCAAAACCGTTGCAACCGTTGTGCTTCCGCCGGCCCTGACATTCCAGTATTACTTTGTCCTTCATACTGAATCATTCATATCATTATATTCATGATTTTACTATATTTTCTATCTACTTGTTAAATTTCAACTTTTTTTTAATGATTTTATGATGACATGTCGAAATTGTGGTAGATACAAGCAGCAGTTGAATTTGGAGGGTGGTCAATAGCATCCCCATAACCATAGAGAACTGTACTTATATAGATATGAGGAGTAATGGACAGCTAAAGCATAAATAGTAGCATACAGAGTCCATGATGAATTGTATATCTTATTATTTTGGCCAGCAAACAGTAAATTGGCCGAGTTCTAAATATATAGGCCCTATTTAAACTGGTAAGAAAATCTGAGTGGACAAGCAACCCGTGTTACAAACGTACCTCACATTGTAGCTTGCTCTTGTTCAGTAGCCTTGAATAGCAACAAGTCTTGAGCCTAAAATGAACCAGGATGTCAAGCAGAAGAGTAGAAACAAGTCACCTAACTACGACTCCTTTTTGTTTACAAATTGTCTCTGAGGTACTGCGCACGTGGTTGGCCCGGTTTGAGCGCGTGACTAAATCCCGCCGCGTGTAGCGCGGGAAACGTGTGGTTTTAATTATTCCCATAGACTTTTCTATTGAGTTTTAGAACTGCACTTTCCCGCTGGCTCTGAAGTTTTTAAAGGGAATTTTCTGGACCGCTTCGGCACGAGCTTTCGAATGGTACAAACCCCGGAAGCGTAGCTACTTCCGTTCAAAAGTTATTAACGGTTTTTACCGCACCAACTCAACTTGGACATACTATAGCTATGTACACAAGTCACTTCCTGACAAACTGAATCAAGACAGAGTTGCTCCATGAGTTTGCATCTGTGAGTGAACAAATGTCTAATATACCATTCCAAGTAGGCAGCACATATTGTGCTAGTTGTCTTTTGTGTTTCTTGTCTGCTTGGTTTCTACTCACAACCGTACCTTTTAGGTAAATAATAATATGCAAGAATGCCCACAGCTTCCACTCAAGTCAGCTCCCACAAAATATCATCTTCTCACGCCAGTGTGTAAGTAGTTAAGTTCTTATTACCTGACATACACACGCTAAATGTGGAGCTGAAAAACATGTCACATGACCTTTCTATATACTCTCGTCATATAACTCCCACACAAGTCAACATCACATCGAAGCTTTCTTCAAAACTCTCTGCTACAGTCAATACAATTGTAAGTTTTAACACTTATTTTTGTGCAGTTTCAGTTTTGTGTGTATTTGCACGATGTGTGCGCGTGTGCTGGTGTTTGAAGTTTGCACATGTGTTCCGCCCACTCACCAGTGATGGCCATGTATCCTCTCTCCTGTGCAGAAGGACCAATGGTGAGTCTGAGAGTGGTAGGAGTAGAGAGAACCATCTTATTGGCAGAGAATGAAGGACATGATCTGCACTGGAGAGGTGAGCTAGTGCAAGTACTCTTATCTGCTGTTCTGTTCAACAGAAGTGGGGGAGAAGTACCTGAAAAGTTGAGAGAATTATATGATGCACCATATTTTCCCCTTCTTTGTCATTTTCGAAAGTCATAATTACATGATGGTGCAACAGATGTATATAATTAAAAAATACCTAGGTCGGAGAAGTATTGGTTTTATCTTTAGCACACGTACCAGTTAAATTAGCCGGGTCTTGTGACTATTTCCTGTTTGTAACAAATTGTAGCTAAGCATCAAACAAAATCATCTGCATCACCATGACCAAGTGTAGGAAGGCAGTTTCTCCCAGTTCTTTATGTAGCTATGCATCTCTTCTCAGAAATTATGCAGTGCAGCTAGCGCCAAACTACCGCCAAACCATGTGTGCTTCACCTCAGTGAGTGCTTAGATTCCTGAATTCATGCTACTGCTCCTCCCTCCCATGCACTTACTGTCAGATCTCTGGAAGTGTATGAAGGCAGTTTCTCCCAGTCCTCCAATGGCCCACACTATGTACTGATTCTGGTTCACTGTGAAATCTATGTCACACGAATCACCTAACACAAACAAACACACAAACACACATCACCACTCTGCTATCAGATGTAACACATTGACTTTTCACCTGTTGTAAAGCTTCTAGAGAAAGTCACACATTGCTTCGTGCCATCTTGGGTACCGCCCCTCAACTTAGAGCTGTCAATGTTGTTCTGGCATCTACGATCTGACAGGAGGGTGTCAGGACACACCCCCTGGCCTCCTCGACACTGAAAAGTTGTCATAAATAATAATCCATTACCAGAAAAAGTGCATCTTTGTCATCTAGTGAGTGACATTAATGGATTAGAAATCAAAACACTTAGGTTTTTAAATATTGAGATTCTAAACCCAATCCAGCCCCACCCACCTCCAAACCTCACTTGCGTAGATCCAGCCCCACCTTCTTTACCTGTGTCCTGCCAGTGATGAAGTAATCCACTGCATTTGGCATTCCATTTCTGTTGTCCAACCATGCAATAGTAGCATCAGCTCCTACCATGAATGTGGAATCAGGTCTCCCACTCAGTCCGAATCCCATGTATTGGTTCTGACTGCAGACACCCAACTATGAGAACCCATGATGTGTCATAGTTAACATCAAGCGACTAATTTATTGAACTACACATGTGGACACAGTGCTGAAAATGGTACCATAAGCTTTTTACAGAGAATAAAGTGCAATCCGATTTGCTTTGTTAATAAATACTCATACTTGCTGCCTACTAATTTTGTATAGAATATGATGAATTCTGGAGAGCTAGTTCTGTATCAAGGCGGTGCACTGACTCATCCTAACACCGCCTTATAGTCTGTCTGGTGAGGGACAAAAACATAATGAATTGTGCATTTTATGGTAAAAACATGAAATTTGGTACACACATTTATAATACCAATGGTAACAAATTTAGCTACAGTGCCATTTCTAATTAAACTTCATGGGGAGTAGTAAGGCGCTCAAAATGGCCGATAAAATATACGATGAAATTTGCACTGATTTACTTTGCACGGTTATCTGTGTGCTTCTGTACAATTGTTTTAATTGATAAGCTGTAGGCTACAGTATAGCAAGAGCC
>WLWD01002237.1_pt1 | contig 43623 bp, 24 predicted proteins | sample 6712731 | NCBI WGS metagenome assembly WLWD01 (sample SAMN12718690, study PRJNA576275) | sponge metagenome | isolation source: marine sponge | host: Mycale hentscheli | place: New Zealand: South Island, Marlborough, Capsize Point | collected 2014-11-01 | reverse complement strand
CCTCCAGCAGTCATACCCTTAAACAAATCCCCATTGGCCTCTAGCAGCTGATTCCCGTAAGTAATAGCTGTCTCCCCCATGGTTTTCAGTAAAATCCTCTTAATTTTCCCGTACTCGTCCTCATTATCCCTAGCCTGTGCCACTCTCATGCACAACGTCTCGGGTAACCTGGGATACAACCTCTCACCCCAGTCACTCTCACTAATCTTCCCTTCTCTCATTATCTGCTCAAACTTTCCCAAATAAGCCCCTAGCTCATTCCCTTCCTTGTATACTCCTAACCCCTTTAACTTTTCCTGCAACAACTCCCGTCTCTCACGTACTCTGTCGTCCTCCAGTCTGGACGTTCTCCGTCGCTCTTCCTCCTCCGTGCGGCGGGCGGCCTCTTCTTCTAGCCGTCTTTCTTCTCCTTCTTCTCTATGCCTCCTGATTCTCTCTTCTTCTTCTCTCTTCCTGGTTGCTTCGTCTTCCTTCGCCCGCCTGTTCATCTCTTCTGCAACCTTCCTCTCATCTCTGTCCTTTTCATCCCGTTCCATCAGGTACCGCAACAGTGATGCTACATCACTCTCCTCTCCCTTCTTCGACATCTCCTCGCGCAATACCTCTACTTCACTGTCCTCTGCCAACTCGGACTCTGCTCCTGACTCGTCCTCGTACTTAACTTCTGAAACTCGGAACACATATGGTGATCGAGCTTTCACAACTGTCCACCTCCTAGGCCGGTAAAGGTTCCTATCGGTGCTCACCCCGGGCAACTTCTTGGTCCTCCTCCCTGCCTCACCTTGTCCGGGCTCTGTCATAGAGGGCAAGCGAACTCATCCTCAGTCTAGACCCTATGAATTACAAACGGCAACACAGTGATTACAAGATGAACACAACACAGTATTAGAACCAATCAACAACTTTGATTTACAACTTTAAAATTCACAACACGCACACAACCACACCACAAAAATGCAAGTCTCTAAAGGCTGTCCACGCCTCCTTCCCAATGGTTCTCTTTCTTTTTTCCCGTCTCTCGTTTCCTTCTTCTCAGTCGGTTTCCCACTGCCTCAGCAAGGGTCCTGGTGATTAATTTGCCTTCCTCTGCCGTAGCAAGTTGAGCGTTATCTCTCCCTCTGCCGTAGCAAGGGTAGGGTCGATCCTTAGTCCTTAAACCGTGGTAGGGTGGAAAATTTCCACTTCTGGATTAAGTGTCTCCGTACTTGAACGCAGACTTCTGGACGCTCAGATACCATAGTGATCTCCTGGTCCCTCGTTCGTCAAGATCCTGAATTGGACGTCTCCGCCTCAAGGATCCCACCGCTGCCACCAAAATCTGTGGGGGTCGTATTGCTCCTTTGCTACTGCGTACAGCGCAAAGCCACAGTCTGGTAGACAGCAAGGTTCGCTGCCACCAGAGTTCAGCTTCGAGAGTCGCCTTACAACAACTGGGTACATTCATAAAGTTTTGATGACCTTTACCAAATCTAGTATAGCATATGCACCACTAGAAGAATTCTGGATGTCCTGGTCTTTTTCTGGTTGTGTAGGGTCTTTCTTTTGCCCAGAATAATTACTGCTGTTCCTACTCACATGCTGGTGTGTCGAACACTCACTAATTTACATGATAGTTGCTCCTCCCATTCTGTTGATTTAATACAGATAGAACATTTGTGCTATAGAATGAAATAGTCTCCACCTATAAACTATCAAACTGTGTTTCAAGGCTAGTACTGCAAGCACACGTGTTTACCCGTACTATTTTACTTAGCTATACTGTGATATTTCACTTAGCTTCCGTGCTATTTAGCTTAGTTACTATGCTATTTCAATTCCCTACATGAATTCCCTACATGAATTGAATTGTACAGTAATTTTCCCCATACATTTTTAATAAGAAACTTACACACCGTACTATTAAAACAAATATGGCTTACTGAATACTTAGCTTTTAGTGCTTGTATTTCTTGCTGAATTTTTTTTACAGAAAATACATTTTTTAATGTGATTTTAGCTATTAAATTTTAAAGCCCGTAAACTAATCCAAAGATCTTTAGTTTTATGTTGTCAGTGATTCAGTCATTTTCGGCTGAAATAATTATGATAATAGCAAATTTTTCTCGCTCTAACCAATATTTGCTGTTAGAGCGAGAAAAAATTTGCTATTATTAAATGTTATGCTTATTAACACTACAGCACATGTGTGAGAGGGTTACAGTACTCATCCTGTGTGTCTGTCACACTCTGATTTTGGAGATTACAGACAATTAACTGTTATTTAGGTATGAACTTACAATAACGATTTTAAAACTTTATTCAGTGGCCCTAGGTTCGAATCCCCGGCGACAACTAAGATTTTTTTACATTTTTTTTTTGCATTTTCCTGACCTCTTATGGCGACAAAGTGTAAATCTAGTTTTTATGAAGGGTCAGAACTTGATGATTGTGATGTTAAAGCCTTTTTAATCCATAAATTATGGCTCTTCTCCGGAGAAGAAGGTGTTTCCGGTCGACACAGAAAAGGTGTTCTGAAGGCACATAATTGTTGGTCTGTTTAGTACGAGGCGACTGCAGCAAGCGGTACCACTCAACAGTATAAAGGAAAAATGTGAGAGTCTTGGAAGTCGATGGTTGTCTAGCTCAGTGGTTAGAGCACTTGTGGCTAAAGCCAGTGGCCCTGGGTTCGAATCCTCGGCGACAACTAAGATTTTTTCACAGTTTTCCTTTGCTTTTTTTCCAGACCCCTTTAAGTGAGAAAGTGTCAATCTAACTTCATTGTTCTACTTTTTTAACTTCAGGGTAATTTTTTAGAAAACACCAAGCTTCAGCTCCATATAGATACTTGTTTTTGTTCGTTATACCCCAATTCTCACATCATAAACGTGAGCAAATTTTTGATTTGGCCCACATTAACTTTGGTTTGCCGCTGTGAAGTTAAATGAAGTTGCTGGAAGTGGAGTGTCGCATTGAAAATATATACTAGCGAGTGTTTTTGGCCTCGTTTAGCTTATGAAGACAATGTTTACATTAACCGTTTTCATTTCTCGATCTATATTGATGTCTCATTTAGAATTGTCATGCCAGCATGCAGAGAGCGACATGTTCAATTGGCTACAAAGTACACATCACATAACACATGTGGATACAGAGTGTGATATTGCAATACGAGTGAGCAGATTCAATTATACTTGAAGTATAATTTATTATAATGATACGGGACTTAAATAGAAAGCTTACCGTAGTGACAGATCTACAGTTTTATTCTTGTGGAGTAGATAAGATTTCACCTTCAACTCTAGCACTCCAACTTCAAGTAAAATGAAGCATCAAAGGTGTGAACCCTCAACTTTACTTTATACAAGCTAGCTATTGCAAAATCATCTCAGACCAATAAATAATTTATTTCGTGAACTATTAAGATTCATTATGTAGTATTATAATTTTGTACTACAATACATTAGTAAAGACAAAATTACAATAAATTTTAAGTAATTTTACTCTACTGGCAATTAATTTCATTTAGTGCACATAATATGCATTGAAATAATATATATACTGGCCCGGAGGAACCACTCCGGTAGGTCCAGTTTTGGTTGGTCCATCTTCTGAAATGGGAATTCCGAAATAACTGTTATCTTCAAAGTGGGATGGGGAGAATCCCAAATTGATATCCTTTACCGATTAATTTCATTTTTCTGAGGCTTGTTTAGTGATGGCTTAACATTTATTGATTGCTATAAATAACAAAGTCTAAGATTTACTCTTGTGCATTTCCCATGCCTGCTTTCAGCTGTTTGTGGCCCCCTGTCCCTAGGCCTGAATTCCAAGGGCGCTTTCATCCAGCCGAATATGGGCAATAGATTGATTGATGGTCCAGACCCAGGCACTTCGCTCACCAGTTCTCCCTGCTAATGTCCTGGCCTGTGAAACACTGGGCATACAGACTTGGCTCCGCCTTTGCCCACTGCAATTTGTCGTTATCCACCAGCCTTTTAGGGATTGGTGGCAACCCCATGCCCACGCATACCATCAGGCACATCGCCTTTGTGCCGTTATCTTCTCATGCTGTCATTGCACTATGCCCCAGCCCACTACCAATGTCCATGCTACTTGTGTTGGTCCTATCTTCCTCAGCATCGAGGACCCTGATCCCGCTGCACTCCATTTCTCTGCTCCCTGGGAGACTTGCCATGCTAACTGCCCAGCACAAACCACAGCCTGATAATAATGTACAGGTTTCTGCATCTAGCCACTCTGCTTTTACCCCGAAACTGCTTACTTCCCTCAGCGGCCGAGCTATCCCCCCGCGGTCTGCTTCCTGCCTTGCATCATACTCTTTTTTTTTTTTTTTTACTCTTATTATTCTTTTTTTTAATTTAAATTTTTTTTCATGCACCTTGCTAGCTTGCTCTTCTGCTTTAACCAACCCATCTCCCTCTCATTACTATAACAACTACCCGCCCCGCCCCCACTCTATTTTTTTTGTTTTTTTTTGTTTGTTTGTTGTTGTTTTTTTGTAAACCTAATTACCTGCCCCGACACGCTTACTAGCTTCCTGCATCCCAGCGTGCTATTTGCTATCACCTCCAGCTTCCCATACTGTTACATTTTTTCACCTCCTGCTTCTATTATTATATATTTTTTATTTTATTCTTATTATTATTCTAGTATTTATTATTAACATTTTTTTAATTTTTATTATATGCTGGTACTTGTTCTCGTCTTCAGCTCCCTGATTTATATCTATTACTGTTACTTGCGCCTCCTGCTCTAGGCTTCATTTTTACTCATTATTGCTCTTGCCTTCTGCTCCCTGCTTTACTGCTCTATCGCATGTGATGACTTTTTTTTTTTAGACTGTTTTGCTGAGCTGTTTTCGCATGCCAGAGCATCACATGCTCTACGTCTTGCCATGTAATCCCTCATTTATTTTTTCTTCATTGACTGCGCCTTGCTGATTGCTACTTGCCTTGAAAATTGCTTCATGCCTGCCATGCTAAGGCACTTTTTTTTTTTAATGACTGTTTGCTTCATGCACCGAGCACTGCTACATACTATGACTTCCATAATATGCTCCGAATTCTCTGCCCCTAGCTCTATCTCGCTTGACCTCGGTTAACTAACCTCCCATTTACTCGACTACTGTCCTCTCCCCCCTTTTATAACCTAGGTTCCCTCTCCTCTCTCCGCATATGTTCACGGCTGCTGTAGCTGGAGGAGGGCTGGCTGGAGAGGAGACCCACTACTTATCCCACCCCTATTACATATTCTCCTGTGTTCACCTATTCCATTGTTCTCTCTAAGGGCTTCTTGAACTCTCTTAGTAACACCTTAGATTATTGTCGCTAGGGTCATCTCGTCCAATTGGACCGCTGACACTCTTGGAGCTTCCTCAGAAACTGACGCCATCTTTCTTACTACTTCCAAGCGATTGTTGAATCTCGCGCCCTTGCTTGATTGACAACTTACTAAGCTGACCTGGCTTGTGACTGATACCACGAGGTCTCACTCCACCCACCTCAAATCACTCGTGTCTCCTCACCCCTCATGTGCTCCTATTTGTCCCTTTCCCCCCCTTAGCTTACCACCCTGACCCCACATGCGAGCCGGCGCCTCTGTTAACCCTTGTTTAACCTCTATTCAACGATCCCATTAACTCCCATGATTTGGGCCTAGGCCCATTTATGATTGACTTAGACATCCTCCCACTTATAACTGACGTGGATTTCGGCTCAATGATTGCTGACTGTGGCCTCTGGCCATCCACTGACTGCTACTTGAGCCTCCGCACACTGACTACTGATTTGGGTCTACACTTCCTAAACTGAATTTCGGCCCACTTTGCAACTATACTAGGAATTTTACCTATGCGCTACTTACTTGGGCCTCCGCCCACTGACTATTGTCTTGGCCTCTTTTCTCTCACTATTACCTTGGGCCCGACTTCCATTTTATACTTATGCCCCCCCCCCCCGCCCACTGGCTATAAATATAGGGTCTCCTCCCAATGGCTTCAAACTTGGGGTCTTTGTCCACTGACTATAAACTAGGGGCCTCTGCCTTTGGCTACTGACAATAAACTCGGGACCTCCACCCACTGACTACAAACTCGTGGCCTCTGCTCACTGACTACAAACTTTGGGCCTGTGCCAACAAACATAGGGGCTTTTCCCTCTGACTTGGGGCCTCTGCCCACTGATGACTGACAAGGGACCTCCACTCGCTGACTACGAACTTGGGTTTATGCCCACTCTCGTCACCAATTTCGATTTTGCCAAGTTTAAATAGTATAGATCTTTCCGCAACGCATCGCCCCTTACTGGGCATTGCTTCCTGAAAACTTCCTTGCATATTATGCACTTTGCCTCCTAGTGACCTTGCTGCCATTGCTTCCTTTATAGTAATGATGTTACTCTTGTATGTGTACGATGATACTGCAATGCGAACATGTTTGTGGTATTATGCTGTTACTTTCTTTTTGAGGGTGTTTAATGGCACTGTCGTCATTCTTGCCTATCTGTGATGACATTGTCACCCTGGCCAATCTGGGCTGGTGCTGTAACCCTTATATTGCCTTGTATGATGCTTTCCCTCTGCAATATATCTGGATAGACGCAGTCCCTTTGCCTAGCTGGGCTTGACAATTACTTGCCATTTCTTACTTGATGTTTTTGTCCTCATTTTTTGTGGGTGGTAGCCCCCAAACATTTACCTAATCCCAAAGTCTTCACTAAATTGCTTTCCCTTTGACTGCAATTTTTTTTTATTGGGAGTAATTCAACTCATAATAGCTACACATATAATGCATGACAATATACACAAATAATTGCTTGTGTTTAAAGTTACTGATGGAAAAAAAATTGAATAATCATGGTAGGTTCAATGATAGTCATATATATATTAGATAGCAATCAATATTCCATCTTAGCTGTTGTTACAGTCATTTAGACTGGCAACAGTATCTAACAAAATGTAGATAGTTAACACAGATTCAAGGTTTATTCCATAAATTCTCGGCTTAGATGCATATAATATTCAGACTTAGCCAGTAATCACCACACTGTTGATCTAACTAAAAATAGACCACCATCATCCTAAAGGTGTCCAAAAAAGAGGTTCCCGCAAGCCCAACATGACATATGCAAGCATTTCAGACTAAATTGGCGCAGTAATCCTTGGCCCAGCATGATTGAAAGAAAATTCTATAAGAGACATCCTCATTTTTTATTGCCGCCAGTTATCAAGTGCCCTCTGTGCACAGACAAGCACAAATTAGTCCGGTGTCAACCCTACACCCACTATGACGACGTAGACAAAAGAAACAAGTTTGTTTGGGAGAAGCGATTGTGTACTAACTGTCTAAGAGAAGGACATGGCTACACGCACTGTCCCTCCAAGTACACCTGCCGAACATGCCACAATAAACACCACACGATGCTGCATCGAGAAAAGTCCACCAGAGAAGCCACGAATGCAGTTCTTTGTGTCAAAGTTCAACCACATGATGTGGATTCAGACAAAGCTTACAGTGACGTGACATTCGTGGAGACAGCTATGGTGGTAGCCATGTCAGGCAGCGTCACACAAGAGCCAGAGTATTGAGATCAGACGTTAAATCACTCTGACAAATGTGTTGCCTTGTCACCTTTGAGAAATAATGTCACTGTTCCTAGAATTTGAACTGAAATAAGTGCACAATGCGAGTACATGGAGCTTTAATTTACATGCATTTGTTCCTTACATCTTGCTGCATCGTATTGTTGCAAGAGCTAACAGCAAACACTAAGACTATACTACTGCTATCATGGGGGGTATGACTAATTTATGGTCAAGTTTATTGTACAATCCTTATCAAGCTGCACAACACAAACACATTTTTTTGTCTCTATAAAGCACTTTTCATTAAAAAAAATTACAGAAAATACATTGCAGTTTCTAATTTTTTTGTGAAGTTTTTGTCAAAAAAAAAGTAGACACACTCATATAGTTTTAACTGACTCATGTCTTAACAGATACAGTAGTTCAACGTAATCTAAATTTATTGAATACCCTGCTGTGCTACCAGTACTATGTGTAAGTTATAACCAATATTGAGTTTGTATGTGATTACAAATCCCAAGACACGAGGGTGAAGCCCAAGTTGCGAGGGTTTGTGAATTGCAGTACAAACCAATTCTTATTGGTTTATAACTATTTTATAGCCCAAGGACATAGACACCAAGGCAGGTTTCTGTTCTTTGTTGTTTTTTTTTGTTTTTTTTTCTGATGGAAGTGATCCGGAAAAGCAGGACGTCAGATGATTATACTAGCTAATATGACACATAGAGTAATAAGAAATGTAGTTTTCCTTTAATTTAATGTGCCCTGTGTACTTTATGAATTTGTTAATAAAAGAATGTGGTTATGGGCATAATAGCCTGATTTAGATCATATCAATCCATTGTAGGTAAAGAGAAATAAACTCTCCTTTCAAAATTCCATAGACGTAATATATTTCCCCTTATTTTAGTGACCTTTCTGTAATGAATCTGTTGTGCACAGAGCTAGCTGGAAAAAGAGATTACTCCGAGCAACATAATTCATTAACATCTAACTTGTTGTTTGTTGATCTTTGTATCTGTTTGGGTGAATACTTTAGTGGGACCAAGAGGGAGTTCAAATTTGTGAAATGTTTAGTTTGAAAAAACTTATTACATATTTATGCATTTCTCACATTGTAATTTGTGTACTTACCTGTCCTTTTTTCCTTTTTTGTCTGACCATGAGAACATAGCCATGTCTACTGAATGACCTTGCCTATCTTATAGGTTTTCACCCTAGATGAATGCGACCCACCTTACTCAGCTTTCGTTAATGCTCTAATAGATTGATAAACTGTAGCCTTTCCTATAATTATAATGGTATAACTACTCTGTATTCCTGCACTAGTTATTGGTGAGTGTGAGAGCTTTTTTTAAATTTTCATTTAAAAGAAGTTTATTGCAAGGTCTTTTCAGTTACATTCTTTTAAGAAGATGGACAAGTGACAGATGCACGCACAAACGATCAGGTGTGTTTTTAATAGGATTGGCATGCCCAAATTGCTTGGATTAGTGAAGTTTAGATTAACAAACTTTTTAAAAGACTATCTGTTTTATTTCAATTTTTTTTAATACTTCTATTCAGAAAAAATATTTAAGAACACACAAAAGTTCTGTATCTTGGGTCTGCTTTGGCAACTGCCATATTTTCATTTAGCAGTTTGTTTTTGTTTTTTGCCAGGTTTACTATCTGACTCGTTTTAATAATCTGATTCTTTTAAAAAGGGTTTGACACCCTTCGAAATGGTTTGAATAGTTTGACCAGCCTGTTCTAAAATAGTCTGGCCAGTGGTCTGGCCTGTTTTTTTAAAATGGTCTGGCCTGTTTTAAAACAGTCTGAGGTTTGGAAATGGTCTGGCCCATTTTAAAACGGTCCGGCCCGTTTTAAAACGGCTGGACCATTTTAAAACAGTCCAAGTTTGTAATTGGTCTGTAACATATGTTAATGAACTTTCTAGCTAATTAAATAGTATACGACAGTTTCCCCTCATATATTATGTGACAGTATATGCATCTGAAGAGACTTCTTATTAATTATAGAATGTACAACAGTTTCCCCCTCATAATTTGTGACGATGTATGCATCTGAAGTGACTCCTTATCAATTAAAGAGTGTACGGCAGTTTCCCCTTGTATAATTTGTGATGGTGGACACATCTAAAGTGACTCCTTATCAATTAAAGAGTGTACGACAGTTTCCCCTTGTATAATTTGTGATGGTGAACGCATCTGAAGTGACTCCTTATCAATTAAAGAGTGTATGACAGTTTCCCCTTGTATAATTTGTGATGGTGGACCCATCTGAAGTGACTCCATCTGAAGTGACTCCTTATTAATTAAAGAGTATGACAGTTTCCCCCTGTATAATTTGTGATGGTGGACGCATCTGAAGTGACTCCTTATTAATTAAAGAGTGTACGACAGTTTCCCCTCGTATAATTTGTGATGGTGGACCCATCTGAAGTGACTCCTTATCAATTAAGTTTCCCCTCGTATAATTTGTGATAGTGGATGCATCTGAAGTGAGTCCTTATCAATTAAAGAGTGTACGACAGTTTCCCCTCGTATAATTTGTGATGGTGGACGCATCTGAAGTGACTCCTTATCAATTAAATAGTGTACGACAGTTTCCCCTCGTATAATTTGTGATGGTGGACGCATCTGAAGTGACTCCTTATCAATTAAAGAGTGTACGACAGTTTCCCCTCGTATAATTTGTGATGGTGGATCGCATCAGAAGTGGCCCAAAATCATATGACTCAAAACTGAGCAGTTGCTTCACAATGGCACTATTCTTAGCAATTTTTCTTCCTTAAAATTTACTTCTTGGGAGGGGATGAGGGGAGGGGAAAGGGGGAGGGGGGGGGAGAGAAAACTTCTACCATTCACTAATAATGTATTTACCATATATAATATGGGGCATGCAGGCCTCTACATTCACATTAAAGAAGTCCACTTCAAGTATCCTTCTACATAATTTTAGCAGTTCAATGTGATAAATTCTGGCTTAAACGTGGAGTTCGTAGTTATAATTCAATGTTGTTCTCTTATGGCCTTGTTTACAACATTCTGGGTATAAAAAGTGAATCCCCGGTGTGCCCTTTGACCAAGCTTCTTCTCCATTCAAACTTAAAAGTAGTCGCACAAAGAAAAGCCTTCCAGAATAGCTCACTATTCATCAATTATGTTTAATATGAGTGTCAACACACAAACAGGTGTTATACAATCATTTTTGCCTGTGATATAGCAGAGTAATAAACTCTAGCTCCTATCAATGCTGTGTGTGTATACCAAATTACTTCTTGATTGAAGGTGAGGATAATATCTAGCAGTTACTTGACAGTATACTGTAAATCCTGTGTAGTTCAATTTAGCTGTGTCAATGGCCAACAGTACTCTTCTTCTTTTTATCCCCAGTTTTCCTCACATTGTTTTTATGTTTTCCTTATGTTGAGGTCCTCACGACTTACTCTTAGCCTGTTTCCAGTTTGTTTGTGTACTAAGTTGCTGTAATTTGTTGTTTTCTAGGAAATTGACCAAAACTGACCACCACCTCATTGTGAAATCAGTACCCGGCTTATGGCTTTTCATACACAATATCTAGAACTTGTTTCCAAATACAGCATGGAAAACCCTTACTCTTTAGCTAAAATTTACTAAGACTAAGTTCAAAATAAAGGAGGAAAAACTGTTGCGTACTCTTTAAATTCACTAACACATGTGTCTACACTTCAAAATACGGGAGGGGAAACTGTTTAATTAGCTAGAATTCACTAACACATATGTCTATGCTTCAAATAAAGGAGGGGAAACTGTTGTGTACTCTTAAATTAGCTATCATTCATGTGTCTACGCTTCAAAATAAAGGAGGGATGCATATTTTTTAATTAGCTGGAATTCATAATAATAATGATAATAATAGTTATAATAATAATAATAACAGTAACAAAGATAATAATGAAGATAATAATAATAATATTATAATAATAATAATGATAATATTAATTATTATAATAATAATAATATAATAATAATAATAATAATAATAATTATAATAATAATAACAAATAATAATAATAACCACAATAACAATAACAATATAGTTATAGTAGTAATTATAGTTTTATTACTAATAGTGTAATTGTTGTGTTATCATTGTTATTATTATGGCAATGGCAACAAGAATGATTATAATTTAATGTAATAAAGTAATGGAATACTATTACAATGCATTAAAAAATGCTATGTTGACATTTAAGATAATCCTGTTGAGGTTGTGTACTGTCAATTATTTTAAATACGATTATATAATTTTACCAAAGCTTATTAAAGTGTAGTTATAGAAGCATCACTGACAACAAAATAATTTCCATTTATTAGTGCTGTCTGAGCTATTTTTTTTCTTACCTTTGCCAAGTAAACAGATATTTCTCTTGCCACCAAATAAGAAGCAGGGTCATCAATAAGTTGGACGTGGAGAGACTAGTTTACACGAAGTCCGGGCATGCGCGCTCGCTGTGCGCGAGTTTTTCGCGAATTTAGTCCGGTCCGTGGGTCCGGTCCGGTCCGTGTTTTAGTCAGACCCTTTAACGAACCACTACGCGCGCTCTGCGTGCTACGTGTGGGTCTGGCTACGCCGGACTAAGATTGAGTTTGATAAAGCGGTGCACAGTTACTGCGCACCACTTTACCAAACTCAATCAACCACGTTGTGAATACCATATTGTAGCTAGTTGAGGTTTACTGCTTTTTTATTACTTTTTTTTTTCACCCTGACAGGAAGTTTTCTGCACCACTGAGAAGAGGTCAGTTTAGAATAGTTTTATTAATATAACTTAAGATTAACTATCTAACATTTTTTAACTACAACATTCAACTACACAAGAAATATACAAGCAGCCTGGCACAGAAAAAAATTCCAGTCCCTAATGAACTATCCCCAATAAACAATTTCCATTGAACACACTAAAATATTCCCATGAGCATAAGACAGACATCTGGCAGAAGAAAAAAAATACCCCCTCTCTATTGAACCTACCCACAACTTCTAATATTATATAGTGGAGAAACTCCTAAAATGGTGGTAGATATGTATACTTTGTCCTCATAACTATCTCCCTCCCCCTCTGAAGACCTCCATCCACAATTCATTGTTACCTGGTCACTGAGAAGCTAGTCTGTTCTATCTGCCTAGATGTGGTCCAGACACCAGTCCACCTCTTGTGTGACAACACAATTTGTGCCCTTTGTTGCTGCAAGCATATTCAATACAGCTACTCATTGCAATGCCCATGTTACAACAGACATATGCTTAGTAGCAAGACAATCTCTACACCCTCACTATTATTCCTGTCCCTTCTAAGTGAGTCCATTGTCATGTGCTATCGGAAGTGTGGAAATGTGGTGAAGCTGCAAGATTACACAGCACACCTGAATAATCACTGCAGACGTCATTATGCCAATAACTCAACTTCAACGGTCACCCTCAAAAACGTACTCAGCAAACCAAGCACCTCACCAGCCTCTCCAGTAGAGTGCCAAGCAGCACAACATCTTGAGGCGACTAATGCAACAGAGTCAAGATCCTTCTGGAGTGGTAGAAATTCCTACAGGTGGTCAGGAATATAAGGGCACACCTTCAGTATTTGCAAATGATTTATAATAATAAAAAATACTTACAGCCCATTACATTGGTGCAAGTGTGGCAGGTTGCAGAGTTTCTTCTTCGAAGGCCAGTACACGAACTGTGAAGAGGAGAAGTGAAGTACTAGACTCTGTGAGGGACATGGTGAGTGGGAACGACAGTAGAACCCAGTTCACTGCTGAGGTTAACTGCTTAACTCTGTCACAAAGACAGGAGCTTCCTCAGAAGGTCCAGTTCCCACTAGTCATATTAGCAGACCATACCCTTGCCATGAAAGCTGACCTCGCTATCCCCTGGACTAAATTAAGAATAATCAGAATGTAATTTTAAAGGGAAAGATATAATAATAACAATAATGAAAGCAAAAACATTATTACACAACAAAATACTTTAATACAAGAATGCATTTTTTAGATGGTTTAAATCCTTCAATGTCTCTATCACCAGTGAACACAAACAGTGTAGCCTGGCCAAAGGGATAGTTGACGAGAACTTAAAAAGCAGAGTGTGCACCATTTTCCTGTGACAAGGATGAGGTTCGAGAAGTGCCTTTTGTGTACAGGCCCAATCTGATTGTGGCTATTAGATACAGTGGACCAGCATGAAAGGTACATAATAAATAGTATAAATTAAATTTACCTTAGATCTGGTAATGGTCTAACATGGCATGGTGGAGCAATTCCAACTAGCGAGCTCTGGCTGATGCTTGGGGACAAAGGTCGAGGCAGTTTTAAACTGACACTGCAGTTGGTAAATACTGCTCACCCTTATTCCATTAAGGAAACCATGATGCTCTCCATTTTCAAAGTTGGGGACTCCATCAATCTGCATTCAGCCCTAGACATGTATAAAGAGCATGTCATGGAAGCAGAATAAGTAAGACAATTTTCTAATCTTCATTATCCCTATTACTTGCATATTTGTCAGAAGTTTGCGTTATCCGGTGAAAGGAAATGTCTGTGTACTCGAACTGTGCAAGTTAAAGATCTGAAGTACTTTTACAAAAACATTCATGGCTAGTCCCATTGTTTCTACCACAACAGTCACTAAAAGGTCACTCCATCTATTCTTTTTGCTTAGATAATACTCATGGCTAGTCCCATTATTTCTACCACAACAGTCACTAAAATGTCACTCCATCAATACTTTTTGCTTAGATAATAGAGATACCCATATAGTTTATTAGGTCTGAGATAAGAAAGATTATACTCCTCTAATATTCTTGTCCGAATAAAAATTCATCATCAAGATGTCCATACCCAGTAATTTTTCCACAGTTGTTGCCGCTATGGGTGGCTTAGCACTTTTTTTGTTTTAGAGTCGCAGTGATGATGGCATCTCCTGAGTTTTGAACGGTACCTCCAGTAGTTCCAACCCATATAAATAGAATCTCTGGCAGGTAACAATTTAAGGTTGACACCATTTGTCTGTAATAAATATATCCCATAACCTTGGTAATCACTTACAAAAAGATCGGACTATTCTTTAATCAATTTCACTTCACTTGATCTATTATGCTATTACATTTGAAAATGATTAATAAATTTTTACTTGTAACGAAATATATCTGTTTCTCTTAAATTTAAAAAAATTAATTTTTAATTTTAATAAAAGATATATTATTGTTATTATTTTAACTGACATATTGCTTAATTCTGCTCAGCAAGGTATCCAGCTTTTTGTCTATTCTCACTAACAAAGCATTAATGCATAATTGGCTTAATACATTATATAATCTATTTTTTTACTCTGTCATTGTCAGTAAATTGGTAGTCACAACTGAAACACTGTACCTATTGAATAAAGCAATACATTACTATTTGAGCCGTAAGATATGTCACAATACCTCTTCAGAATCTGTTTCTACAGCAAATTTTGGTTTTTAATAACACTCGATAAGAATTATAATAATAGACGTAGAGTTTTTAAAATTTGTTTTGAAATAATTCTTATCGAGTGTTATTAAAAACCAAAATTTGCTGTAGGAACAGATTCACAATGAACAGATGTTGTACTTCAGTTAATTATTCACATTCCTTTCAAGAAATCTATACAGCTATAATTTATACTAAGTAGAACACCATTTATTATTTCTATTACTTGAGTATGCTTTATTATATGTAATAGCACAGGTATGTATCTAATAGGAATACCCTTCTTCAGTTTAATTATTGGGCTGCATTTAAATTACATAAGAAAGCCGAGTTTTATTTAACAATTAATACAAGTAAAACATATCCCACAATTTTACAACTATCTGTGATATCCAAATTAAATACCATGGCTTGCTATTAATTAATTCTTCATTTCCTCTTCTCTTAATCGCTACTATTCTAGCTACTACTCCCACCCTGCTCAAATGCTGGCGAGTAATATTTCACATTGTCAATTGCACTATTAAATCATACTGAATCATACTGAATCCAAAGCAATAAAATTTTCTGCCAAAATGAAAAGCAGCTAATACATTGCTGATAATGCTGTGTTTATAATGCATTGCTTTTATTTTTTGCTTTTTTTATTAGATACATGGAAAGATCTCCTTTAACCATTATATAACTCCTTACATAATGGAAAATTCAAGATATTTGGAATAAAGAAAAGTTTACAATTGAAACAAGATGGGTTTTTTTTTACACCAGAACATCTAGCTTTCTCAATATTTACTGATGGTAGTCCGATATTTAATTCTTCCTCTACAAGTCTATGACAGGTATATTTGGTGATCATTAATTTACCATCAACAACATCAGATTGAATTTTGAATATTTTTATTGTCAATTCACATTTGTATGGTCCCAATAAGCCTCCTATGCATCGATTGTTAATTCTTATTTTAAATTCTATTAAAATATTAGCGACCCTTGGTATAACTCTTCTGACTCCTACAGGAATGAAAAATGTGCGATGAAAAATAATACTAGGTGTTTTCGGCCTGCAAAGGCTGCTGCTTTTATTTTAATGGAGAATATAACTGCTCAGTTTTTCTTAATCCCGGTGAACTTCAGAATGGTGCTCAAGTACATATTTCCCAAGAATTCCCTGCCCGAATAAATCCTTCCATTAGAAAGTGTGAAGATGAAATAATTATAAAAAGTACTTTAATTCTTGATATTAAAGGACATTCAGTTCTGTAACACTTTTTTAACCTTGTGGATTCTGTGCCTGTAGATTACATGCATGCTGTTTTTGAAGGAGTAACTCGCTGGCTTCTTCACAGTTGGTTTGATTGTAAGCATCATAGTCAACCATACAATTTAGGGCGACACATGAAAAAAATTAACTAAGGCCTTATCAAACATTGTCCTCCTTATGAACTAAGCAGAGCACCACATTCAATTGAATGCCATTTAAATTATTGGAAAGCTTCTGAACTGCGATCTTGGCTATAGTATTACTCACTACCGCTAATTATTTTGTATCTTCCCTCTCTCTATATTCATCATTATGCTCTTCTAGTTAATGCCATTCATATTTTACTGCACAATTTTTTGGTACCAGTAGCAATACGCTAAGCAGAGCATAGTCTTTTGCGACAAATTTATGGCATTATCAGATGTACGACAAATGCCCATGCTCTAAACCACATTCCAAAATATTTTAGTTTATGGAGTTCACTTTGAACCACTTCCGCATTTTGTTTTTAGAGTGAAAATGGCCACGTTAAGAACATGATTCACAGTAAAATCATCAGTTACTGATCAGCTTGTTTTTGGTGCTGATGTAGCATTGACCTTAAGCTTAGTCAGGACATTACTTATAAAAAAAGGTTAGTAAAGCCACTCTTAATTTCATCGAAAAAACTGCTGGAGATACTAATCGCAGTAACATCAAACAGCTGAGTTAAAATGTATATTCCATTGGTACATCCAAACTGATTTCTCTTTCATATTCAGAGTCTGCTGTAGTTAGACAGACTATATCAGAAATTTTAGCAAAGCATTCTGCAATGGGATATTATATTATAGCCATGTTCTCACCAACAAATAGCACAAGCGTAATTAAACAGTCTGCATAATATTATAATGATAATGAAACTAATCAAAAATTAGGTGAAATTCAAAAGTATGTTATTGCACCAGTTGCTTTTGATATTATATGTGAATTTGAAACTTTTGATTGTACTCTTCTTAATAAAGTAGGATAAGCATGTTGGCCATTTTAAAAAGATTAATTTGATGTTGAACTACTAAATAAATATATTCATGCAGTTAAAGATAATCCTAAAAAAGTTGTTACAGTTCCAATTGAATACATTACTAGAAAAGCTGTATTAATTAAGCCACATGACACGAACTCTACATTTGTTATCAAGCAACGTAAAAACTTTGAAAGACATTAGTACGGATCTGTCCCTATCACTTCCCAATATGCCATCATATTGTCACTTCTAATTTATACATATATCTATATTTTTAAACTTAACAAAACTAGAACGTAGTTATATTTCTCACTAAACTTCATCTGAGGCTGCAAAGTTGTTAGAAGAGATATGCTGCAGTTAAAAATTAAATTAATGTATTGTTTGATACCAAGTGCCAGTAAAAATCAGTGCCATCATCTCTCTTAACATTTGTTTCTATGGTGCTAAATGGGCCCAACATTCAAGAACAGTCCAACTTATCAGGTATACCACAGTCTGTTTTGATTATTACACATCTATTGATTATTGCACAATTCGCCGTCGTGAAGCCTCAAGTTTAAGTATGCCAAAACATAGCCAAGAAAGAGAAACAACACTACCAATCTTTCTGGGAAAACTCATCCACTCTAAAACTCGCAAGCTTGATTTCGTGGACTACATGTTTGTGCTTGGATTGAGCATTTCATATGATCGTTTACTTGAAATATCAACTCTGCTGGGTGACAGGATTTGTAACGCTGCAAATGCCAAAAGGCAGCACTTCAATGCACCGCACTTAGTCACTGCATTGTGCTCCACTATGCAGTGACTAACGTTTTTATTTTCACGAACAAAATCATTATTTTTGATAGTATGCTACATCTACAACACATATCAATATGAATTTAGGAAGAAACTGGTTAAGTACTACCATGTATTCAGCCTTTCTAAACAATTAATGCACCATAGCTGCTGGGCTATTTATATTATACCACATTGTAGTAAATGGTATTACTTCAAAAGGTCACACCTTCTGATTAAAAAAAGATATGTCTTTGATTCAAAGTTTATTTAACTCCATTTAATGTAAGTTTTCGTGTGATACTAAATTTGATATGGTTAAATTAAATTATTCAAAAAATTTCTGTAGACTTATAAAATTTGGCACATCAATTAGCACCCAAAGGTTGGAAAAGGTCAAATCATGGATGTCACTATAGCTTAAGTCATCTGTAGGGTTATCACTATTAGCGTTCAAATTTTCATGTTTCTATCACAAAAGGTACGATTTTTTCACATATCTGCTGTACTATTATGTTATTGAATATACTAATGATGTATATATTTCAGCACACATGGTAAGTGGGCTGGTCTGGCAGAAATTTAAATTTGAATGCTAGATTCTCATAATATTCATTTGTTAGTTAACTGTTTTTTAGTTTAGATTATTTGTGCTATTCTTTTCACACATAATTATTTGTTTGCATGGTATATCAGCACAAGACTTACATTCATTGTATTCTTTTCGTGACTTGACTATTGGACAAAGGATTTTCAAGGGGTAAGCAATCAAAATTCCTAGGGTAAGAATTGCTAAACCAAAGGATTTGTTTAACCCTTTCGTTCCAGATCCCACTTAGAAGCGGGAGACGAACGGACGGCCTCTTCGAATTTTTTAAAGTAACTACTTTATAGTTAGACCCTTCAGATTGCATACACGAGCCCAATGCATTGGAGAAACATCTAATATAGCTTTCAGTCAGGACTGTTTCGACAGTACCATTACAAAAAAAGTGGCATTTACTGAGTACAGTTTGAGTCAGAATTTAACATGAAATGTCAGGCTTGACTTTCATGAATTACAAATAAACTATCAGGTACAGGAAATTTCACATTCTACTATAGTTTCATGATGTGCATGAAATATGATATGCCCTGGTAATTTAATTCCATGATATGTTATGTTCCTGAAAAATTTCATGAAAACATGAAATTTGGAATTTCAATAGCTATTTCATGGAACATGAAACATGGACTGTAGCTGAAATTTCATGATGTCAGAAATTTCAAACGTAAAATAATGAGGCATGTGTTTCCATCTGTTCACATCTGTAGCTAAACTTTGTTCAACAACAGTTATTGGAATAAACAATTTCTTTCTAAAATTTGGTATTTATTACATAGTCATTTGTTTCCTTAGTCATTTGTTTCCTTGTTTCTTTATATGTTTATTCATTTTTTAATTTATTGTTTAATTTAGACTACATGAAAAAGCCTAGTGTTTACAAAGATTTTCACAAATTTATATTCAGCATACATCAGTTTCCTTTTTTTTTACCAAGACATGTGTAGGCACAATAAATCAAAGTAATACCTGAGGTGTACATGGCATCTACTGGAGTTTACTGAAGTGGGAAGTTTACAGATAGTTTAACACTAATAGTTAAAATTTAGAGATGTACATGCAGGATGTATACATTGTAAAAAAAAAATTTTTTTTAATTCATTTGTATATATATTTTTAATGTAAAGTTTTTGTAGGAATAATAATAATTAATAAACACAATTTTAAATTATGACTAAATAAAAAAATTTATGTATTTTTTAGCTTGGTAAAGGGTCCCTTGAGACTGCAATACCAAAGTTTTATATCAATGGAATCGAATGGATGCATTTGTTCATTCTCCTTCATTCATTTATGCGTTCTCATTCATTCATTCTCATTCATTCATTCTTATTCATTCTTTTTATTCATTCATTTATTTAATTTCTTTACAGCTTATGCATGACAAATTAAACAAAAATTTTGTATAAAATTGACATAACTTACAGTGAAGTTACAATAGATAAATAAATTAATTGATCAAATAAAAATGTACACCACTACACTGTCCATTAAAATAACTATTTCTTAATACTATATGGAAAAAACATGCATTTGTCCTATGTCTGTTCATTTATAGCTGAACTGTAACAGTAAACAATATAATAACCTCTATCCAGAAAATTTATTACAAGTGATATCACCAGGCCAAATGAGTTTACCATACAAAAGTAATAATAATGACTGGAAATGGTAGTCCGAAGCATTGTTAAAGGGATTGTACCGATTAATCTCTAGCAGGGAAAGATATCCTCTGGCCTATAACAACGCTAACAACCCTAACATGACACGCGGGGGAAGGATCATGATTAGTAAAAAGACCTGCCCCGCGAGACTGCTGTGTGAATGTATTGCATCAATATGGGTGGAGTGGATGTATTCCTATGGCACATAGGCTTCAGCGTTGAGGTGAGTAGTTGACAACTGAATTATTTTTTTGAAAGGTATTTCTAAATTTCCTGTGGGGATAAGCAGAGGTTACATGAAATATAATAGAGATTATTTTGTCTGCAACACAAATCTATAAGACTGTATTATTCCCAATTGTTTTTTTGTTTTTATTAGCAGCACAATAGAAAATTTATTTTTGAGATAATAAAAATCCATGTTGAAGGATAACAGTAACAACTAAAAAAAATATTTTGTGTATCTCTTTGGACATGGCAGTAATTTTTCAGTTTCTCATTCAAAATACTCATAAGTGCTACCACTACTACAATGAAAGCAAAAGCATCCGTGTTAACTTTTATCTATGGTGTCATTCTGAAAATTTATGTGTGAGGTAAATTATGTTTTTTATGATGTGAAGCGAGAATGATAATTTCATTGGAGTAACATTGGTTTCCTATAAACAAGGTGTACAGTTTATCTTTTCACATAAACGAAGATTGAGGCTAGGAACCATGGCAACCATTAAATTTATTTTTTGACAACTGGGTACATTCATAAAGTTTTGATGACCTTTACCAAATCTAGTATAGCATATGCACCACTAGAAGAATTCTGGATGTCCTGGTCTTTTTCTGGTTGTGTAGGGTCTTTCTTTTACCCAGAGTAATTACTGCTATTCCTACTCACATGCTGGTGTGTCGAACACTCACCAATTTACATGATAGTTGCTCCTCCCATTCTGTTGATTTAATACAGATAGAACATTTGTGCTATAGAATGAAATAGTCTCCACCTATAAACTATGAAACTGTGTTTCAAGGCTAGTGCTGCAAGCACACGTGTTTACCCGTACTATTTCACTTAGCTATACTGTGATATTTCACTTAGCTTCCGTGTTATTTAGCTTATACTATGCTATTTCAATTCCCTACATGAATTGAATTGTACAGTAATTTTCCCCATACATTTTTAATAAGAAACTTACACACCGTACTATTAAAACAAATATGGCTTACTGAATACTTAGCTTTTAGTGCTTGTATTTCTTTCTGAATTTTTTTTACAGAAAATACATTTTTTAATGTGATTTTAGCTATTAAATTTTAAAACCCGTAAACTAATCCAAAGATCTTTAGTTTTATGTTGTCAGTGATTCAGTCATTTTCGGCTGAGAAAAAGACTGAGAAAAAATTTGCGAGTGCGACAAAAAATTTGCTGTTATTAAATGTTATGCTTATTAACACTAGAGCACATGTGTGAGAGGGTTACAGTACTCATCCTGTGTGTCTGTCACACTCTGATTTTGGAGATTACAGACAATTAACTGTTATTTAGGTATGAACTTACAATAACGATTTTAAAACTTTATTCAGTGGCCCTGGGTTCGAATCCCCGGCGACAACTAAGATTTTTTCACATTTTTTCTTTGCTTTTTCCTGATTTCTTATGGCGACAAAGTGTAAATCTAGTTTTTATGAAGGGTCAGAACTTGATGATTGTGATGTTAAAGCCTTTTTAATCCATAAATTATGGCTTTTCTCCGGAAAAGAAGGTGTTTCCGGTCTACACAGAAAAGGTGTTCTGAAGGCACATAATTGTTGGTCTGTTGAGTACGAGGCGACTGCAGCAAGCGGTACCACTCAACAGTATAAAGGAAAAATGTGAGAGTCTTGGAAGTCGACGGTTGTCTAGCTCAGTGGTTAGAGCACTTGTGGCTAAAGCCAGTGGCTCTGGGTTCGAATCCTCGGCGACAACTAAGATTTTTTCACAGTTTTCCTTTGCTTTTTTTCCAGACCCCTTTAAGTGAGAAAGTGTCAATCTAACTTCATTGTTCTACTTTTTTAACTTCAGGGTAATTTTTTAGAAAACACCAAGCTTCAGCTCCATATAGATACTTGTTTTTGTTCGTTATACCCCAATTCTCACATCATAAACGTGAGCAAATTTTTGTTTTGGCCCACATTAACTTTGGTTTGCCGCTGTGAAGTTAAATGAAGTTGCTGGAAGTGGAGTGTCGCATTGAAAATATATACTAGCGAGTGTTTTTGGCCTCGTTTAGCTTATGAAGACAATGTTTACATGAACCGTTTTCATTTCTCGATCTATATTGATGCCTCATTTAGAATTGTCGTGCCAGCATGCAGAGAGCGACATGTTCAATTGGCTACAAAGTACACATCACATAACACATGTGGATACAGAGTGTGATATTGCAATACGAGTGAGCAGATTCAATTATACTTGAAGTGTAATATATTATAATGATACGGGACATAAATAGAAAGCTTACCGGAGTGACAGATCTACAGTTTTAATCTTGTGGAGTAGATAATATTTCACCTTCAACTCTAACACTCCAACTTCTAGTAAAATGAAGCATCAAAGGTGTGAACCCTCAACTTTACTTTATACAAGCTAGCTATTGCAAAATCATCTCAGACCAATAAATAATTTATTTCGTGAACTATTAAGATTCATTATGTAGTATTATAAATTTGTACTACAATACATTAGTAAAGACAAAATTGCAATAAATTTTAAGTAATTTTACTCTACTGGCAATTAATTTCATTTAGTGCACATAATATGCATTGAAATAATATATATACTGGCCCGGAGGAACCACTCCGGATGGTCCAGTTTTGGCTGGTCCATCTTCTGAAATGGGAATTCCGAAATAAGGAATGAGGCTTGTTTAGTGATGGCTTAACATTTATTGATTGCTATAAATAACGAAGTCTAAGATTTATTTATTTATTACCAGTGTAAGTACAGTTTGCAATGTAGTTAGTATTGTCAGTTATTATTCTAGCTTCATAGCTATGATGGGCATCATTCTAAACCTTAGCTAATACATTTCTTTTTTGATTTAGCAAGCTATTACAATTATAGTGAATAAAAGTATGTATAGACTTGTCGCACCCATGAATTATCCTTAGCCACACCCATGAACTGTTTTGGTCAAATCCATGAATTGTTTTGACCAAGCCCACTATGGCCAGACCAATTCATGAGAGTTTGCTTCGTCCCTGATATAGAGTGGAAGTTATGTCTAAACATTTGGACTACTTCTTTACACATTCACAATCTTTTAATTGAAATCTGGTGTACTTATGCAAGCACATGCATACGTGTGTAATAAGTGTATAACCAACGTATGTACCCATTTTGTGTTGTATGCTAGAAGATACATGTAGGAGTTGTTTGAGCATGTAGAAGCATGTGTCGGTTAGTGTTCGTGTGGTGCACATAACTATCATGCCTTCATTATGCTAATTTTATTGATGGGAATAGCCACACCCATACATAAGTATGCCTATGATTGCTAAGCAGGTCTAGAACTCACCCCATCTTGTTTTTAACCCTCAGCGTGCATGCACTGTAGACTTGCATTTCTCAGTCTGTCAGTCAGTCTTTCTGTCACACAACCTCGGATCTGAACTCTCTGCAATGTGTTGTGGACTGGTTGATTCCAAGCCATTGTTAACCCGTCAATAGCATTGTTAACCCATTAATAGCAAGTTTTGACCATAATTAATTTAATGAAATATATATGTGACCGAATTTGCGAAAAGGGACCTTATCGCGCATAAAGTGATTTTGAGTTATAGCCAAAAAACGACGCCAGGGTCGATTTTTTACTTTTTATATTCTTATAAATAAATTATATATATGACACTATTTTTACCTTTGGGCGAAGTTTGGAGGCTTAATTCTATCGGGAACATCGAGAATTAACCGCTAGAAAACACCCTACGCAATGGCGGCCGACCGTGCCCGGAACTGCGACGCGATTTACTAAAAAAAATGTTTTGCTGAATGTACCGCGTACGCTAAAGTAAACGCTTATAGTTTGGCCGTTAGACGACGCTAAAGTATAATTTATAGCTCATTTTGTTGCTCTAAAATAGAGCTATAATGTGGTACCAATAACTCGAAAAAAAAATTTTGCGCGATAAGGTCCCTTTTTGCAAATCTTGTCACATATTTTGATGACTAAAACAAACTATCATAATCATAATGTACTTCAGTTGGTCTTCTGATAGTTTGTTTTAGTCATCAAAATATATATTTCATGAAATTAATTATGGCCAAAACTTGCTATTAACGGGTTAACAATGCTATTGACGGGTTAACAATGGCTTGGAATCAACCAGTCCACAACACATTGCAGAGAGTTCAGATCCGAGGTTGTGTGACAGAAAGACTGACTGACAGACTGAGAAATGCAACTATACTGTGCATGCACGCTGAGGGTTAAAAACAAGATGGGGTGAGTTCTAGATTTGCTTAGCAATCATAGGCATACTTATGTATGGGTGTGGCTATTCCCATCAATAAAATTAGCATAATGAAGGCATGATAGTTATGTAGTAGTCCATATATTTAGACATAACTTCCACTCTATATCAGGGACGAAGCTAACTCTCATGAATTGGTCTGGCCATAGTGGGCTTGGTCAAAACAATTCATGGATTTGACCAAAACAGTTCATGGGTGTGGCTAAGGATAATTCATTGGTGCGACAAGTCTATACATACTTTTATTCACTATATCAATAAATGTTAAGCCATCACTAAACAAGCCACAGAACAATGAAATTAATCGGTAAAGGTTATCAATTTGGGATTCTCCCCATCCCACTTTGAAGATAACATTTATTTCGGAATTCCCATTTCAGAAGATGGACCAGCCAAAACTGGACCAACCGGAGTGGTTCCTCCGGGCCAGTATATATATTATTTCAATGCATATTATGTGCACTAAATGAAATTAATTGCCAGCAGAGTAAAATTACTTAAAATTTATTGCAATTTTGTCTTTACTAATGTATTGTAGTACAAAATTATAATACTACATAATGAATCTTAATAGTTCACGAAATAAATTATTTATTGGTCTGAGATGATTTTGCAATAGCTAGCTTGTATAAAGTAAAGTTGAGGGTTCACACCTTTGATGCTTCATTTTACTAGAAGTTGGAGTGTTATAGTTGCAGGTGAAATATTATCTACTCCACAAGAGTAAAACTGTAGATCTGTCACTCCGGTAAGCTTTCTATTTAAGTCCCGTATCATTATAATATATTACACTTCAAGTATAATTGAATCTGCTCACTCGTATTGCAATATCACACTCTGTATCCACATGTGTTATGTGATGTGTACTTTGTAGCCAATTGAACATGTCGCTCTCTGCATGCTGGCACGACAATTCTAAATGAGGCATCAATATAGATCGAGAAATGAAAACGGTTCATGTAAACATTGTCTTCATAAGCTAAACGAGGCCAAAAACACTCGCTAGTATATATTTTCAATGCGACACTCCACTTCCAGCAACTTCATTTAACTTCACAGCGGCAAACCAAAGTTAATGTGGGCCAAAACAAAAATTTGCTCACGTTTATGATGTGAGAATTGGGGTATAACGAACAAAAACAAGTATCTATATGGAGCTGAAGCTTGGTGTTTTCTAAAAAATTACCCTGAAGTTAAAAAAGTAGAACAATGAAGTTATATTGACACTTTCTCACTTAAAGGGGTCTGGAAAAAAAGCAAAAGAAAACTGTGAAAAAATCTTAGTTGTCGCCGAGGATTCGAACCCAGAGCCACTGGCTTTAGCCACAAGTGCTCTAACCTATGAGCTAGACAACCGTCGACTTCCAAGACTCTCACATTTTTTCTTTATACTGTTGAGTGGTACCGCTTGCTGCAGTCGCCTCGTACTCAACAGACCAACAATTATGTGCCTTCAGAACACCTTTTCTGTGTAGACCTGAATCACCTTCTTTTCCGGAGAAAAGCCATAATTTATGGATTAAAAAGGCTTTAACATCACAATCATCAAGTTCTGACCCTTCATAAAAACTAGATTGACACTTTCTCGCCATAAGAGGTCAGGAAAAAGCAAAGAAAAAATGTGAAAAAATCTTAGTTGTCGCCGGGGATTCGAACCCAGGGCCACTGAATAAAGTTTTAAAATCGTTATTGTAAGTTCATACCTAAATAACAGTTAATTGTCTGTAATCTCCAAAATCAGAGTGTGACAGACACACAGGATGAGTACTGTAACCCTCTCACACATGTGCTCTAGTGTTAATAAGCATAACATTCAATAATAGCAAATTTTTTCTCGCTCAAACAGCAAATATTGGTTAGAGCGAGAAAAATTTGCTATTATTATAATTATTTCAGCTGAAAATGACTGAATCACTGACAACATAAAACTAAAGATCTTTGGAATAGTTTACGGGCTTTAAAATTTAATAGCTAAAATCACATTAAAAAATGTATTTTCTGTAAAAAAAATTCAGAAAGAAATACAAGCACTAAAAGCTAAGTATTCAGTAAGCCATATTTGTTTTACTAGTACGGTGTGTAAGTTTCTTATTAAAAATGTATGGGGAAAATTACTGTACAATTCAATTCATGTAGGGAATTCATGTAGGGAATTGAAATAGCATAGTAACTAAGCTAAATAGCACGGAAGTTAAGTGAAATATCACCGTATAGCTAAGTAAAATAGTACGGGTAAACACGTGTGCTTGCAGCACTAGCCTTGAAACACAGTTTGATAGTTTATAGGTGGAGACTATTTCATTCTATAGCACAAATGTTCTATCTGTATTAAATCAACAGAATGGGAGGAGCAACTATCATGTAAATTGGTGAGTGTTCGACACACCAGCATGTGAGTAGGAATAGCAGTAATTACTCTGGGCAAAAGAAAGACCCTACACAACCAGAAAAAGACCAGGACATCCAGAATTCTTCTAGTGGTGCATATGCTATACTAGATTTAGTAAAGGTCATCAAAACTCTATGAATGTACCCTGTTGTCTAAAGATAAATTTAATGGTTGCCATGGTTCCTAGCCTCAATCTTCATTTATGTGAAAATATAAACTGTACACCTTGTTTATAGGAAACCAATGTTACTCCAATAAAATTATCATTCTCGCTTCACATCATAAAAAACATAATTTACCTCACACATAGATTTTCAGAATGACACCATAGATAAAAGTTAACACGGATGCTTTTGCTTTCATTGTAGTAGTGGTAGCACTTATGAGTATTTTGAATGAGAAACTGAAAAATTACTGCCATGTCCAAAGAGATACACAAAATATTTTTTTTAGTTGTTACTGTTATCCTTCAACATGGATTTTTATTATCTCAAAAATAAATTTTCTAGTGTGCTACTAAAAACAAAAAACAATTGGGAATAATACAGTTTTATAGATTTGTGTTGCAGACAAAATAATCTCTATTATATTTCATGTAACCTCTGCTTATCCCCACAGGAAATTTAGAAATACCTTTCAAAAAAATAATTCAGTTGTCAACTACTCACCTCAACGCTGAAGCCTATGTGCCATAGGAATGTATCCACTCCACCCATATTGATGCAATACATTCACTCAGCAGTCTCGCGGGTCAGGTCTTTTTACTAATCATGATCCTTCCCCCGCGTGTCATGTTAGGGTTGTTAGCGTTGTTATAGGCCAGAGGATATCTTTCCCTGCTAGAGATTAATCGGTACAATCCCTTTAACAATGCTTCGGACTACCATTTCCAGTCATTATTATTACTTTTGTATGGTAAACTCATTTGGCCTGGTGATATCACTTGTAATAAATTTTCTGGATAGAGGTTATTATATTGTTTACTGTTACAGTTCAGCTATAAATGAACAGACATAGGACAAATGCATGTTTTTTCCATATAGTATTAAGAAATAATTATTTTAATGGACAGTGTAGTGGTGTACATTTTTTATTTGATCAATTAATTTATTTATCTATTGTAACTTCACTGTAAGTTATGTCAATTTTATACAAAATTTTTGTTTAATTTGTCATGCATAAGCTGTAAAGAAATTAAATAAATAAATGAATAAAAAGAATGAATAAGAATGAACGAATGAGAATGAATGAATGAGAACGCATAAATGAATGAAGGAGAATGAACAAATGCATCCATTCGATTCCATTGATATAAAACTTTGGTATTGCAGTCTCAAGGGACCCTTTACCAAGCTAAAAAATACATAAATTTTTTTATTTAGTCATAATTTAAAATTGTGTTTATTAATTATTATTATTCCTACGAAAACTTTACATTAAAAATATATATACAAATGAATTAAAAAAATTTTTTTTTGTACAATTTATACATCCTGCATGTACATCTCTAAATTTTAACTATTAGTGTTAAACTATCTGTAAACTTCCCACTTCAGTAAACTCCAGTAGATGCCATGTAAACCTCAGGTATTACTTTGATTTATTGTGCCTACACATGTCTTGGTAAAAAAAAAGGAAACTGATGTATGCTGAATATAAATTTGTGAAAATCCTTGTAAACACTAGGCTTTTTCATGTAGTCTAAATTAAACAATAAATTAAAAAATGAATAAACATATAAAGAAACAAGGAAACAAATGACTAAGGAAACAAATGACTATGTAATAAATACCAAATTTTAGAAAGAAATTGTTTATTCCAATAACTGCTGTTGAACAAAGTTTAGCTACAGATGTGAACAGATGGAAACACATGCCTCATTATTTTACGTTTGAAATTTCTGACATCATGAAATTTCAGCTACAGTCCATGTTTCATGTTCCATGAAATAGCTATTGAAATTCCAAATTTCATGTTTTCATGAAATTTTTCAGGAACATAACATATCATGGAATTAAATTACCAGGGCATATCATATTTCATGCACATCATGAAACTATAGTAGAATGTGAAATTTCCTGTACCTGATAGTTTATTTGTAATTCATGAAAGTCAAGCCTGACATTTCATGTTAAATTCTGACTCAAACTGTACTCAGTAAATGCCACTTTTTTTGTAATGGTACTGTCGAAACAGTCCTGACTGAAAGCTATATTAGATGTTTCTCCAATGCATTGGGCTCGTGTATGCAATCTGAAGGGTCTAACTATAAAGTAGTTACTTTAAAAAATTCGAAGAGGCCGTCCGTTCGTCTCCCGCTTCTAAGTGGGATCTGGAACGAAAGGGTTAAACAAATCCTTTGGTTTAGCAATTCTTACCCTAGGAATTTTGATTGCTTACCCCTTGAAAATCCTTTGTCCAATAGTCAAGTCACGAAAAGAATACAATGAATGTAAGTCTTGTGCTGATATACCATGCAAACAAATAATTATGTGTGAAAAGAATAGCACAAATAATCTAAACTAAAAAACAGTTAACTAACAAATGAATATTATGAGAATCTAGCATTCAAATTTAAATTTCTGCCAGACCAGCCCACTTACCATGTGTGCTGAAATATATACATCATTAGTATATTCAATAACATAATAGTACAGCAGATATGTGAAAAAATCGTACCTTTTGTGATAGAAACATGAAAATTTGAACGCTAATAGTGATAACCCTACAGATGACTTTAAGCTATAGTGACATCCATGATTTGACCTTTTCCAACCTTTGGGTGCTAATTGATGTGCCAAATTTTATAAGTCTACAGAAATTTTTTGAATAATTTAATTTAACCATATCAAGTTTAGTATCACACGAAAACTTACATTAAATGGAGTTAAATAAACTTTGAATCAAAGACATCTTTTTTTAATCAGAAGGTGTGACCTTTTGAAGTAATACCATTTACTACAATGTGGTATAATATAAATAGCCCAGCAGCTATGTTGCATTAATTGTTTAGAAAGGCTGAATACATGGTAGTACTTAACCAGTTTCTTCCTAAATTCATATTGATATGTGTTGTAGATGTAGCATACTATCAAAAATAATGATTTTGTTCGTGAAAATAAAAACGTTAGTCACTGCATAGTGGAGCACAATGCAGCGACTAAGTGCGGTGCATTGAAGTGCTGCCTTTTGGCATTTGCAGCGTTACAAATCCTGTCACCCAGCAGAGTTGATATTTCAAGTAAACGATCATATGAAATGCTCAATCCAAGTACAAACATGTAGTCCACGAACTCACGCTTGCGAGTTTTAGAGTGGATGAGTGTTCCCAGAAAGATTGGTAGTGTTGTTTCTCTTTCTTGGCTATGTTTTGGCATACTTAAACTTGAGGCTTCACGACGGCAAATTGAGCTATAGTACATCAATAGATGTGTAATAATCAAAACAGACTGTGGTATACCTGATAAGTTGGACTGTTCTTGAATGTTGGGCCCATTTAGCACCATAAAAACAAATGTTAAGAGAGATGATGGCACTGATTTTTACTGGCACTTGGTATCAAACAATCCATTTAATTTAATTTTTAACTGCAGCATATCTATTCTAACAACTTTGCAGCCTCAGATGAAGTTTAGTGAGAAATATAACTACGTTCTAGTTTTGTTAAGTTTAAAAATATAGATATATGTATAAATTAGAAGTGACAATATGATGGCATATTGGGAAGTGATAGGGACAGATCCGTACTAATGTCTTTCAAAGTTTTTACGTTGCTTGATAACAAATGTAGAGTTCGTGTCATGTGGCTTAATTAATACAGCTTTTCTAGTAATGTATTCAATTGGAACTGTAACAACTTTTTTAGGATTATCTTTAACTGCATGAATATATTTATTTAGTAGTTCAACATCAAATTAATCTTTTTAAAATGGCCAACATGCTTATCCTACTTTATTAAGAATACAATCAAAAGTTTCAAACTCACATATCAAAAGCAACTGGTGCAATAACATACTTTTGAATTTCACCTAATTTTTGATTAGTTTCATTATCATTATAATAATATTATGCAGACTGTTTAATTACGCTTGTGCTATTTGTTGGTGAGAACATGGCTATAATATAATATCCCATTGCAGAATGCTTTGCTAAAATTTCTGATGTAGTCTGTCCAACTAATGCAGACTCTGAATATGAAAGAGAAATCAGTTTGGATGTACCAATGGAATATACATTTTAACTCAGCTATTTGATGTTACTGCGTTTAGTATCTCCAGCAGTTTTTTCGATGAAATTAAGAGTGGCTTTACTAACCTTTTTTTATAAGTAATGTCCTGACTAAGCTTAAGGTCAATGCTACATCAGCACCAAAAACAAGCTGATCAGTAACTGATGATTTTACTGTGAATCATGTACTTAACGTGGCCATTTTCACTCTAAAAACAAAATGCGGAAGTGGTCCAAAGTGAACTCCATAGACTAACATATTTTGGAATGTGGTTTAGAGCATGGGCATTTGTCGTACATCTGATAAAGCCATAAATTTGTCGCAAAAGACTAATAAAGTCTAAAAGCTTATGCTCTGCTTAGCGTATTGCTACTGGTACCAAAAAATTGTGCAGTAAAATATGAATGGCATTAACTAGAAGAGCATAATGATGAATATAGAGAGAGGGAAGATACAAAATAATTAGCAGTAGTGAGTAATACTATAGCCAAGATCGCAGTTCAGAAGCTTTCCAATAATTTAAATGGCATTCAATTGAATGTGGTGCTCTGCTTAGTTCATAAGGAGGACAATGTTTGATAAGGCCTTAGTTAATTTTTTTCATGTGTCGCCCTAAATTGTATGGTTGACTATGATGCTTACAATCAAACCAACTGTGAAGAAGCCAGCGAGTTACTCCTTCAAAAACAGCATGCATGTAATATACAGGCACAGAATCCACAAGGTTAAAAAAGTGTTACAGAACTGAATGTCCTTTAATATCAAGAATTAAAGTACTTTTTATAATTATTTCATCTTCACACTTTCTAATGGAAGGATTTATTCGGGCAGGGAATTCTTGGGAAATATGTACTTGAGCACCATTCTGAAGTTCACCGGGATTAAGAAAAACTGAGCAGTTATATTCTCCATTAAAATAAAAGCAGCAGCCTTTGCAGGCCGAAAACACCTAGTATTATTTTTCATCGCACATTTTTCATTCCTGTAGGAGTCAGAAGAGTTATACCAAGGGTCGCTAATATTTTAATAGAATTTAAAATAAGAATTAACAATCGATGCATAGGAGGCTTACTGGGACCATACAAATGTGAATTGACAATAAAAATATTCAAAATTCAATCTGATGTTGTTGATGGTAAATTAATGATCACCAAATATACCTGTCATAGACTTGTAGAGGAAGAATTAAATATCGGACTACCATCAGTAAATATTGAGAAAGCTAGATGTTCTGGTGTAAAAAAAAACCCATCTTGTTTCAATTGTAAACTTTTCTTTATTCCAAATATCTTGAATTTTCCATTATGTAAGGAGTTATATAATGGTTAAAGGAGATCTTTCCATGTATCTAAAAAAAAAGCAAAAAATAAAAGCAATGCATTATAAACACAGCATTCTCAGCAATGTATTTTTTTTTAAATGTTAATATCATAGCTGCTTTTCATTTTGGCAGAAAATTTTATTGCTTTGGATTCAGTATGATTCAGTATGATTTAATAGTGCAATTGACAATGTGAAATATTACTCGCCAGCATTTGAGCAGGGTGGGAGTAGTAGCTAGGGTAGTAGCGATTAAGAGAAGAGGAAATGAAGAATTAATTAATAGCAAGCCATGGTATTTATTTTGGATATCACAGATAGTTGTAAAATTGTGGGATATGTTTTACTCGTATTAATTGTTAAATAAAACTCGGCTTTCTTATGTAATTTAAATGCAGCCCAATAATTAAACTGAAGAAGGGTATTCCTATTAGATACATACCTGTGCTATTACATATAATAAAGCATACTCAAGTAATAGAAATAAGACTAGAGTTGCACGCATGCAAACTTACCCATACTATTTCACTTAGCTACTGTGGTAATTGATAACTATGTGGGAGTCCCTCTACACCCAATTTTGGGTGTGAACTAATGGGGACATTGTGGGCCAGCCCACATAAACTTTTTATCATTCATATAACTTGTACTATTTTCATAATTAGTCTTTGTTATTTGTGTATCATGTAACCCTGTGCAGGTTGTAGTTTCTCATGGTATCGAGTTTCGTGCTAGCTTGTGAGCTCTATAGCTGTGAATGTCCAGCTGCAAAGCAGGAACTATGCACCTTGTGTAGGAGTGGTTTGTGTTCTGTATTTAAGTTGTAATTGTCATATGTCAAAGTCAGTCAACATTCTATCCTGTACTTGTGTGCTTCATATTGTGTCAGGGTACGCCCTGCATTAAAGCTTAATCCAACTTACCTTTGGTTATACGTAGCTGAGGAGTTAGGGCAGCCAAGCCACACTCACTGTTTGACTGTGGTGGCAGCAACCTCATCCTGATACCAGCCCACCTGTGAGCCCAAGCGTCTTCCGAGCGCCCTACCAAGCCCACAGACATAACAATACAGCCATAGCCAGAAGTTTGTATTGGGGGGGTACAAATTTGAAGACACAAAAAGCCATACTTAATTTTGTTTTCTTCGTTTATTCTTCTATAATTAACAGTAAACCATTAATATGCTATTCGTTAAATTGTCCATTCAAACATGTATGGGGGAAAATCGCTGTTCAATTAAAATTGCTCCAGGAAAGTGAAATAGTACGTGACCAAGTGAAATACCACGGTAGGCTCTGTGAAACCCTCTAATGCTTCTCCTCTAATGCTTCTGGAGTTCCACTTGAGGAGGCTCCAGGGGTTTCTACACAAAAATTGGGTGAAGGAGGACTCTCACTTTTAGGGACAAAATGATCATTCTGAAAAGCTGTACTTGCACAATGCTTTTCTTTACTTACTGCTTTCTTGATTCAAGTAGTGTAGTAGTAAGCATTAGCAATTCGAGGCTGGTTGCACTGGCCGAAGGATGCTTAAACTTCTCCTGTAAAATTAACTGCTGCCACTAATTTTGTGGGGATGAATGCTGAAGGGTACTGCCACCAGGATACTTAGTTTCCTGCACTGTACTGCACACAACTCTGGCTTTATGAGGAGAAGTTACGCCATGTCAATGACTTCTCCTCATAAAGCCAATTTGTTCAAATATTTGGTTTGACTAGTTCTGACGGTAAACGACTACTTGAAAATATTTAGATATTTGGTTGGATTAGTTCTGACGATTAATGACTATTTTTAAATAGTTTTGCATATTAACTTGTATTATCTAGGCTTCATCAGGTACTTACACCAAACTTTATTAACCATTTCATATTGCGAGTATAAAGACTTTTTGTATTTGCTAGGTTTCATCAGGTTCTGACACCAAACATTTTTGAGCCACTTCATAATATTGTGAGTATAAAGATGTTTAGCAAAGGAAAATTATTTGCAAGTGTGCACACATGTTGAGTTAACCAGAGGATTAACTTGTACATAACGAGACCCATCTATAAAGCCAAACTCAACAGGCCACTTCTCATCCACAGAGTGGGTGGAGTTTCCAAAGTTTGTAAAGGTTTTCAACTTTAACAAATGCAGTTGCTGAACTCTGTAGAATTCATTGACATGGCATATTTTCTCCTCATGAAGTTAATTTGTACTAATATCTGGTTGGAATAGTTCTTCCGGTTAACGACTACTTTATTTTCACGTAAAGCAGTTAATAATGTTCGGTGACTATGCCTTATGAAAAATGGTAAGTATGAGTTAATATGTTACAATACTTTTGAGTAGTTGTTGCCTGTCAGAACTAATCCATCAAAATAATAGGACACATTAGCTCCACCATAAGGAAGTACGCCATTGATTGATCCATTCCTATGGTAAGGCTAGCATGAAGCCAGACAGCCATTGACCACTCCTCACTTACTTATCCATCCGTCGTACAATTTAAACTTAATCGTACTGCGCATGCTTGTGATTTTATCGGTGTGCATCAATTGGAACCTAGGGGTTATAATATGAAAAAAGCTTTTTATACAGATAGGTACATTAGGAGCTACTTGTAGTTGTTATGACCTGGGCTGTATGAATAAAAGTATACAGGATTTTTTTTAGTGACATCAATCTTGGAAGACTAATGCGTATTGCAATTGAAGGACCACAATTAACTGAAGTGAACTTTTACCAAATATTTTGGCGAGCGAGCGAAACACTCTCAGGGGTAACACAATGAAAAATAGGGGAAGTTTGTTTATATGTTTGGACTTACATATGTCATTTTGTACTGTTTGTGTTCGCTCTGAGTTTGATCCTTCCGAAACTTCATTAAACGGAATCCTCCGGTTTAATGATCATTACCCATATTACTCTAGAAATTGAATTGTTTACCACTTCAAATTATTTTGGGGTGCAGTTAAAACTCAAAGAACTTATGGGAGCTCCGTTTCTATTAGAGTTAGTGGTGGTGGTAAGTTATTTGTCACAGTTATAGGCCCTACTCAAAAGTATTTACTTGAAAATTCATTGTCCACAACTTGTGTAGGTATGTTCAGTTATGTGAAAGTATTGTGTGTTACAACTACTAGCTACTAATAATATCACAAAGAAAAAGTTTAAATAACATGACTTGATTTTGTTTCTTTTTCAATTTAAACAGTTGCGGGGAGCGGTTACTATGGCATTAATATCCCTTTACCGTATATATGTAATTTAAAAACTCGACTTTATTTTAGTAGCTTGAGTGTTAAGTTAAAATCAATCGTTTAACAATAGTGTAGTTTAAGTCTCGCTCGCCACTGTGCTCAAGCACACCACTAGTAGAGATTACAAACAACAAAATCACAGAATACCATTATAAATCAGAATACAATTAAGTAGTGAATATTAATTTATTTAATGAAATTCTGGGGGGGGGGGGGGGTGGGGTGGGGATTCCAGGGCGCCCCTACCTCTGTATGAAACCCTGCCTAAGACAAAGCCTCCATCTACTTTTTTAGCAGAAGCTGTGGTTAAAATAGGATGTCCTGTCGGAACATTACACTAATGTGATGCACATGCACCCCCTTTTCATCTTCTATTCTCTATATGTAAAGCTAAATAATGGGATGTGCCAGATATGGCAGATTTGATGGTTGAGTTAAAGAAGGCAAGGGAGGAAAAAAAGAAAGCGGAGGAGAAAACGAAGAAAGTGGAGGAGGAAAAGAAGAAAGTGGAGGAGGAAAAGAAGAAAGCGGAGGAGAAAAAAAAGAAAGTGGAGGAGGATAATGCAAAAACAGAGGAGGATAAGGCGAAGGCTGAGGAGGATAAGGCGAAGACAGAGGAGGATAAGGCGAAGGCAGAGGAGGATAAGGTGAAGGCAGAGGAAAATAAGGCGAAGGCAGAGGAGGATAAGGTGAAGGCAGAGGAGGATAAAATGAAGGCAGAGGAGGAAAAGGCGAAGGCTGAGGAGGATAAGGCGAAGGCAGAGGAGGATAAGGCGAAGGCAGAGGAGGATAAGGCGAAGGCAGAGGAAAATAAGGCGAAGGCAGAGGAGGATAAGGTGAAGGCAGAGGAGGATAAGGTGAAGGCAGAGGAGGATAAGGCGAAGGCAGAGGAAGATAAGGAGAAGGCAGAGAGTACGATTAAAGACTTACAGTTATTTTTGCACTCTCCTGAAAAAATAAGTTTACCTAGGTGTGTTGTTTACTAGAGGGATCAGTTGTCTGAAAGATGGCCATAGAAAATTGACAACTTCGTGGATGTTGTAAAACATGTTGAACGGCTAAGGGACCGATTAAAACCAAGATGCTAAAGTATGTGTAGAAATCAATGATAGAGCTTGAAACACAAACAAAGCAGTGGATTAATTACTTATGGCTGTTGTATGTGGTTAATTTGTCTTATTTGCAAGTGAGATCTAAGCGAAGGAGACCTAATCATGACGGTATGCTATTGTCAAATATTGTGCATGTATTTTAATGATCTTTTTTTTATCTCCACAGAAAGGGAAGAATTGATTGAATGTGCTTCATCTGAAGACGTATGGTTGAAGGATAAGTGTGTTAAAGCTTTGGATCATCTCAATATTAAGACGTGATCAATGGGTAAGTGAGCAGGATTATAGTAGTCAAGGTGGCATTGTACTTCAAGATGAAAACGCTCGTGTTCATTTAGGTCATTTATGCTTGAACTATAATCTCACTCTTAGATTTTTTTACCAAATGCTGTACTAAGGAAAGCGTGTAGGACATGGGAAGATTTCAGTGTGAATCATATAAAAACTACTTAGTTACAATTTTGGGCAAATAAATTCACAACTTGTTAAGCATCGTTGCATTGGAAGTGAGTGACAGGTCTAACTGAGCAAATATGCACACATTAGAAAAGTGAGTGGGAGTAACAAGTAGAATAATGAGTAGTTTATTATGCTTTTTGCAGGACATAAGTCTCGCTCTTGCCCAAAACATTAAGGGTGATGTTAAGAATTTTGCATGTAATAGTCGGATATAACAGTAAGAAGAAGACAAGTTAGTAATTCAAGTCCTACTAAGTTTATGGTGAGTTAATGTACGTAGGGTCTGTTGTCATGTTGTAATGACAATCGTTGTTTTACCATGAGTATCTTTAAACATTTTTATTTTATTTAGCGATGAATAAATAAATGTGAATTGTGTGCATGTAGAGTTTATGTGGTGCAGTAAAAGTTGTCTACATATGTGTTGGCAAGTTTTGATGAAGATAGCTTGTTGGTTTAGCAGTTTCTAATAAATCCATTCTGTAATTGCCTCTATTTTAGTGTCTTCCTAGAAAAGTCTAACCGAAGTTTTAATGCATAAGGTCTGTTGGCATGCAAAGGCAGGAAAGGAAAAAAAAAAAATATATATATATATATATGTGCTCATGTAGCAAAAACAAAAAAAGTTGATGCCTTCATTTATATTAAGTGCACTTAAATAGCTAGTTTTGACTGTAGAAATTGTACTAAACATTTTAATTTTACCAGACGTTTTGTGGTCATTTTATTAGATTAAGTCCTGTGTTTGTTATTCAGGCTTCTGAATTGAAACTTTGTCCAGTATCACAAAAAGTAAGCACATGCACACACCACAGTATCAGGTGCTGTAGCAGTAATGTTGCTTAATGTGTAAGCCCTTAACTTCATACGGTTTCTTACTCACAATACGAGGTTTTTGGAATTAAAGGTATAGGTTACAGGCAAGTAGTGCTAATTCACATTTGCTTATTATAGGACTAAAATTATTGTTCAGGTTTTGGTTAGACAGCATTTTAGCGGCCTTTTACTTGAATTATTTTTTGATGTAGTTTAATTTTCCAGAATCCAAATTTGTTATGGCTGACACCTTACCAAATCTTGCTACTCCTTAATTTTATACCCTGGCTGGTACAGAGGTAGTAGTGTTATTTTAAATGGATTGTTGCTGTTTTTTCAAAGAATAATCATTTATTTTATTCATTAATATTTTTGTTATTTTGTTTAGCACGAGTGCTTGTTTGTCTATGTTGCTCAGAAGCCAAATATCAAATTAGGATATGCTCCATATAAACATGAATTAGAGACATGATTTGTCAATGGCTACTATGAGATTCTATTTACAGCAAATGGTTATTTCGAAAAACTATCATCGTCCACATCGAATCTTGCTGTTTATTTCTTTCATTTTAAAGATCGCATTCCATGTTCTTCAGCTGAAGGACTCATTGGAATAGATTCATTTGAACGTTATCCACCACCATTTGTCGAACAATTGTGGACAATTTGTTTAGATGGGCAGAAAGTAACCCAGGACAAGCATTTTTGGGAAACGATAGTGCAAGTGAGATACAGCGGTGCGATAAAAAAGCTGTTATAATTGGACTCTGATGCTGATGTACCAATAGTACCCATGCCAGAACATATTATGTTTTGCCAAATTATAAACTTATTATCTTTTCCTGCAATAGACTTGAAGGTTTTTTACTCAAATGCTATAGACACATCGTTCTGTTGCTTTTTGGGAGGAGGAGACATTTCTTTCATTAATGGCAAAAATTCGGCGGTGATAAGCATGCCGAATTATTCTGAAGAAGGACCTCCTTCTCCATTAAGGGATGGCGAAAGCATAGTTAGTGGCTGCATAGAGACGAAAGCGGCAGAATGATCGAATGACAAGATATTGGGTCAGCTGGTTTCTAATATGACTGTATGTATTGCAAAATCATTAGAAACTATGACAGCTCTGGATCTCAAATCATTGAAAGTGGCATCATGGTCTTATTTTGGACTACCTCCAACCCATCCAACTTGACAAATACTCAATGAACTTTGAAACTGGAGAAAGAAGTTTAGTTTCGAAACTATCTCGTCAAAAATTCTCTAGTATTTCACATGAAGTCATGAATAGAAGTATAACTTACATGCTTAAAAGAGTTTTTCCACACGTACAGTCATAAATAATGTACACTCCTATTTGCTCCACAGATTTGTTTCCCATGTTTGAAACTTATTAATTTGATTTGCTCTTTATTAGGGATCTACTGTACATGACCCAGTATCTAATCTCCATTTGTTAGTGCTCGACTCCAACTTAGCCAACTTGATTCATCATACTCACCTAAATAAATGAGAAATTGTATATTGGCATAATTTCATGCTAAATAAACTACATTAAGCATACCTTGAAAGAACAGTTTTCTAAGAAAAACATGAGCTGTTTACTCCACAACTATTGCATGATAATCTATATGATCATCACTTTGCACATATATAATCATGATAGATAATTGCCTAAAATCAATTTTGATTGGCGTCCAAATTTGTGTTTGGTTTTCGTTCTCAGTAATTCTGTACATATTTGACATTCCAAAGTCATACAAATCTTGTCGTCCCACTTCTCTACGTCTTTCACAATCTATCAAAACTATCTCCCGATCCTCACATTATTGTGAGCATAGCCTGAACTGTGAAGATTCAGAAGTGCTTTAACTGTTCCATTTACTAATCCTATCAAGAGGTGGACAGAAGTAGAAATGTCCTTCTTTATGAGAGGTGATCTCATCTGTGGATACTTAAAAAAACCTTTAGACGAAAACATCATAAGCCCAATTGGATATACTGAAAGCTGTGCTTTATTAGGGTCATTCAATAAGTTAAACTGAATCTCATTGTCCATGAGAGAGTATTTGTAATAACAACGATGGGATTATGTATGACGACAAAAAGTCCTGATTTTACTTGGTGAGCGTAGCGGTCAAATTTTTGTGTAATTCGGTCAGAAAAAATGGGAAAGGTTAAACCCATACGTTGCAATTGTAAAATGTGTTTTTGATTATTCCATGCTTCAATAATCACTGGTATAATCTCTGCCTGAGTTACAGGGATCCTATTACAATTAAATTGAAGTCTATTATCGTCAAATATAACAGTAATTTCTTCTGCATTTCCATCTCTAACAGGAATGAAAAAACGCTTCAAGGTATTTGTGGCATGTCCAGTGTTTCTCAAATGTATAATTTGACACATAATACCATTGGCAAGTTTGTTCACTGTGTTAAAAACACTACTATTTGATTCCACCTCTATTAATACAACTGGATGGCGTAAATCGTTTATATTCTTAAAAAGTATTATATCTAGTTTCTGCAAGCCTCCAGATATTAATGAGGTTTTTGCAGCTTCACCCATACTAACGTCACTATCAATCACACATGTTTGATCCGGAATTCGTTGCCGAAGAAGTCTCACTAATTTTTTATGCTCATTGTTATTATCAACTACGCCGAGTTCAACTCCTCTTAATAAATCCAATATTGTATAGTGTGCATTCTAGTGAAAGCATGCTATTTCGACTACTATAACTCCCCGCACTGGTAAATGTAATGACTTGCTGGCATTTGATGCATTCAATAGTGGCAAGAAACTTGCAGTAGTGTCTCATTTGAATACACGGTCAGGATGCTGGGTTATATATGTTGTTATATACCTGGAAGCCATTTGATGAGTGACACCTGCAGGACATAAGATTAATAAAGACCGAACACACTTGCAAATTTTATTCTTAATGCAAATCACATTAAGTTATTACATTTTTAACGAATTATCAACAACCTCAAAGCACTCATTAAAAAAAAGTTTATACTTTTTCAAACCAAGTTGTTGAACTCTGTAGAAGTCACTGACATAGCATATTTTCTCCTAATGTGTCTTAATATTTGGATGGATTAGTTCCGACGGTTAACGACTACTTGAAAATATTTTTGTATATTTCCTTGGTTTCATAAGGCACTGTCACTAAACTTTTTCAACCACTTTATATTATATGATTAAACAATTTTTGCAAAGAAAATCATATCCAAGTGTCCACATATATCATAATCCGTCCACAAACGAAGTTCATAGGTTCCAAATATGTATGTGGCAGTCACGGAATTTTACTCTATCAACCTGCCACTTATGGAAGTTCTAATTACCTATTGTCTGCCACAGAAATCACAGTTTACTTAACAAAATCCATGCAGTACGTCCAATGTAGCTCATGATGCAATTCCACACAATAATTACACATAATAAATTTTGATAAGTAATTCTGATCTTGTATTCTCCAAAAAACAACAACAATAGTCATTGTCATCATAATTCAATTCATAACATTAATAACATGAAGGATGTGGTCAATTGAATTAATTTAATTAATGGGTATGGTTCGTCACTGATTTCCATTTCTCAAACCATGGAACCTATGGAAGTTGAGGCGTAGCCGACTAATCTCAGCCATGGCTACCTTTATACTGGTGTATATAGCCGACTAATCTCAGCCAATGCCCCACCTGTATATAGCTATCAACTATGTAAAAACCCAAGAGACCCAGAACTTTTTCCTGTTGCATTTGTCCACCTACCTGGCTCCAAATAACTCTCAACGCAAAGTGCCCAACGCAAAGTGCGCAAAGCAAAGTGCGCAAAGCATAGTGCCCAACAGCAACGCTAATGTGCCTCCAGCCACAAGATTATTTGAAAAGTACAACTACAATATAGCTGTATATGTTAGCTACTATAGCTATATATATATATGTTAACTCATATAGCTAAGAAAGTAAGTTGGTATGAGATTGCAAAGTACTGCTATTTCGTAGTATTTTACAAGTGTAGTTATAGTGTACTTGTTCTACTTTCTTCACTTCAGAATTCTTTCTTTTCTCTGTTATTTTCTTTATTTCACCTCTAGGAAACGCATTGTAAGGATCCCTTTGTCAGATTACAATTTCCAGTACTTACAACTGCCTTCATACGCACAGAAACTGCCAAAAAGACCCCTCAATCTATCATGCCACCATACGCTTCACACTTTGGGGGCTAGTGAGACGATGGAGTCAAGGTGCTCATTGCACCACCACCACTGAGGACAACCCAAATATTATACTACTTCACAAGTGGAACTTGATTAATGGTTCTGTGAACAATCAAGTTTCTGTCTTTTCATAAGCATAATTTGTCATTGTTTTAGTCTATTCCCGCCCCCTGATTCGGACAGATAACTGCCGCTCTCATTTCTGCCGAACCACAACTCCAATGGATTGTAGCTACATGTTAGATGTAAGTATACAGTATGGTTCGCCCATTCACATGCCTAATTAACAGTTCATTTTATGCTTTCCTCTATGTGGCTTATCTCTCCGCTTAAATCATGTTTTGCTCCATATTTAGAAGTGTGGCCATTAATTGTTATTACAACATTTCTTGGCAGGGGGTATGATAATTTTTTTCATGCTTACTCAAAAACATTTATGAAACATATCACTGGAAAGCCCTTTAAAATAAGCTATCTTTTGGCATCAAAGTCAAGGATATTGGACGAACAACAACAAAGTTATGGTGGAAAATAAAATGTCATGAATAATTAACGAGTTTGTGGGATAGTTCCCCCCTAAAAAAAAATCCCACCAAAAGCCTGTCCTCTCTGTGCCAGGTGCTTTTGAGCCTTGTGGTTAAAACTTGTAGCATGAATCTCATATCATCCCAGTTTCTTACCAAAACGGATGAAACTCAGCAACTAGCAAAACTTGGAGAGACGACGGCAACCACGGCTAGAGACTACAGCAACTACGGCTATAGACGACGGCAACCACGGCTAGAGACGACGGCACGACAGCAACTACAGCTAGAGAGACGACGGCAACCACGGCTAGTCGAGACGACAGCAACTTACTAACCAATTTTTCAACAAGTTGTTTAGCTACAGAATCACGTGCACACGTGACCCGCACACA
>WLWD01001883.1_pt1 | contig 43636 bp, 29 predicted proteins | sample 6712731 | NCBI WGS metagenome assembly WLWD01 (sample SAMN12718690, study PRJNA576275) | sponge metagenome | isolation source: marine sponge | host: Mycale hentscheli | place: New Zealand: South Island, Marlborough, Capsize Point | collected 2014-11-01 | reverse complement strand
TAGAGTCATAGAACCCTTTTAGCTGCATGAAAATGGTGACGTCATAGCTATGAATCAGATTGTCAGATGAAAAATTGAATAAACTAATTTCAATTGCTATTGAAGGACCAGAACTAGACAGTCACGATGAGGAAGATGTGCTGGACATTCTTAGAGAAACTAGCAGTAGAGTAATTAACTATAATATTTCATACATATGCACATACTGACCGTTAAGTTTTTTTTCATAAAATTTTCAGTCAGGGCAAAAAAATTAATATTCTAACATAATTAAATACACATGCACACACACACACACACTCACGTGCACAGGCACAAGCAAAAACAATTAAAGAAAAAAGAAGCCTTTGAAATGTGACCTCTAAGAGTCGGATCACTCCTCCATGCAAGATTCACAGAGACAGAGAGAGAGAGAGAGAAAGGTTTATCATGATTACTTATCGTTATAGATACCTTATGGTTACCACACCTACATAACAAAAATCTACTAATGAATGCAAATGGCAGTCTGAGACATTCTAGTGTACACAGGAAGAGAATACATCACTCCTCCACTCACCACAGAGAGGTTTATCATGACTAATTTATCTGTATAAAATACCTAATGGCAACCACAGCCAACAAAATGCTTACTAATGAATTCACAAATAGACACTTAACCAGAACTTTGAACCACTTCCTAACTACCAGCCCTAGAGCTAATCTAATTAGAAACATCACTAGGTGGGATGGGTGCCTATGTAATTGACCAACTTCATGTACAGTTGTGATTACATCATCTCATCCTGTCCAGATACAGACAGCTAGCTCACCAGAGATACTAAAGTGCTGGGTAAACCAACAAACCACCAAGTCCGGCCAATTATAAAAGTAGTGTGGCAATAAGGTAAAGGGTTAAATTTTGAAGGGAAAAAAAGACAAAGATGCAATCATTACAATAGCCACAACTGAAGCCATTATGAATTTTCAAAGATTCTTTTGGGACCAGATATTAAAAAAAATAACTCAAGATGTGCAGCAAAGTTATGACTAACCTAAACTTAATGTGATACCCCCCCCCCCCAACTTTTGTTTATATTAAGTTTAGTATGATATGTCTTTCTAGTTCAAGATTTAATCAGCCATCCTAAGTTAAGACAAAAAATGAAAGAAAAAAAAAGAAGAAAAAAAAAAAGCTCAGGTTGGTGATAATTGCCATGGAAACATACATAAGCAGACAAGACTGCACAAGAACACTATAATAAAAATAATATGTGGAAATCTGTATACAGTAAAGCTCTGATAGGTGTGGTAAAGGATCATCAATCGTTGAATATCTTTAGCTTATTACTTACGTGATTTCTAGTTCCGGCCCCAGGCGATACTTAGCACCTTGCTGCTTGGCTAGCTTTATACCTAACACACACACACACACACACACACACACACACACACACACACACACACACACACACACACAACACACACACACACACACAGGTCAAAATTCTATATAGTTACATAACTGCTATTTGTACTCTAAAAATGCATATGGAGGAGGCGATATTGGTTTTATTTGTCAGTACATTCTATATTATGTATACAATATCGCATTACTGATGACGCCTTACCGACCCATTCTGACAACATTTTACCAACCTCACTCAGCTTATGAATTATTTGTGAATACACAATCATGTCGTTGCTGACAAATAAGCTATTATATAACTGCAATACACTTCACATATGACGTGTGCACATTTCTATACATTAAGTAGTAGTTTCAGACCTTTGGGTCACTAAAGCTCTCAGCAATTTCATCCAACTTATCCAGCAATAAACTATTTGCCCAAATACTAATGAACAGAGGGTGTGGTCAATAGGACAAGTGTAGATAATATGCACACACACGAGGTATTCAATGGTCTTTATACCTACATACATATGTAGCTACAAGCAAAAACTCTAAAATTTACAAGTTACATGTATAGAAATGTTCCAGTCTGCCCACCAACAACTACAGTGGTCTAGACAATAACACAAACATAATAATGTATAAAGAATGAACCACTCTAATTAGTAGACACACACACACACACACACACACACACACACACACACACTGAACATCTTCCATTTGACCCACTCAAGTTTCTTGACTTGCCAAACTTGACTTGTGGCACTTCCATGACTCCACCCACAACTTCGCATTCATAGTGACACACCCACAAAAATGATAAGCATTGCTTCTTATTCGAAACCAATTAATGATAGTGCCAGAATATGTGGAATGTAATATATTTTCTAATCCATGGACAGCTGGTAAGGTGAGGTCTGGGTCTACAACACACCCTCAAGTATGCAGTATAAGAGCAACACACCTTTACTTTAAGACACCACAAGAAATAATTAAGAAAAAAAAAAACAAAGTCATACTTGATAAATGAGTACACATTAGTTAAAAAGATATTATATCATAACCCAAGTAATCCACTTAGACGTACCACAGTGTGTGCGTACTTGTGTGTATGTGTGTGCATATTTGTGCGTATGTGTGCACGCATTACAAGTGATATCTTTCAAAGAGATAAAATAGTGGAGACCCTCCAATTGAACAGAAGGCCAGGTATATAGGTCAAATAAAATTACAACAAAAAGGTCTATGAAATCAACCAAAGCAAGTAACTACAAATTCACACGACTGAGTGAGTTATTCTCTGCTAAAATAATAGTTGCAGATTTCTCCGTTTTAATCACCAATATAAATATGGGTTAAGTTTTAATTACAAATAAAATATTGTATTAGCTGTTATGAAAAAACAACAACAACAACAACAACAACAACAACTGCTGCTGTTATGACTGACTAAGTTACAACTACTTCATACGAGTCCTAACTTATGTACTTCAACTGGTAGTTTCAATGAAAATGTCATATAAGAGCTTCTTTCATATCGGCCATTGTGTCTATCTACACCCAGCCTCAACACTAGCTGTGATTCCCTGCACTAACCGCTAAATATTTTAATCTGACCTTTTGACTCTATAAAGATTGTACTTTCTGAAAGAAATTTAGCATGACGTCAAATGCTAAACTACGTACGTATAAATTAATATATTCGTTCAGATTGCTGTAAAGGATGACAATACATGCTCACGCAATTTGGCTGCTATGGTAGAATTATACTGGTTTATTAAGCAAGCAGCCATTTTTATTTCATGCCAGCATAGAATACCTGATAGGTCAAGAGTGCAAGCAGCTAGTATGGCAGTCACAGAAGGCTCTACAGGTTGTTTAATATCTGACTAAGAGGCTCTAAATTCATAAGAACTGTTGCAGTTCAACAGCTAATTTTTGTAGGGTGATAGGAAAAATGAATTGTTTACAATTCCATAGAGCAGAAACTGTAACCATGCACTTACCTCTCATTCATTCACTTATATTTTGGTCACAATTAGTTAAAATGCTTCAGAACAAAAATCTTTCAACGGGATTGTCAGGTGTGATGGGCTCTATATGTGGTGTGTACCAAATTTAAGCACCTCACACAACTCCATTTAGGAGTTTTGGGGTCCAGTAGTTTATTTAGGGCCGCATTTAGTATAAGCCCTATTTTGACCCAGGAATTCTGGCTAAGAATAGATAAAGAGGTAAGGAAGTAGTCAATATTCTCTTGGGGGACTAATGGCTGGTAATTTGAGTGGCAATGCACAGACATTAGTGCTACATATCCTGCGCTACTCCTACAGCTAATGGCACCATCACCACAAGTGACAGCCACTTCATCTACCTATCACCATGTGCATTCTAGGGAAGTAATCACCACATACATGGATCACACTGGGTGCCATGACGACACAAGGATGTTCAACATAAAAACTGACATGATCAATTACTAGATGTCCTCAAAGGAAATTTTTTGCACACAAGGTTCAATTAGAGGGCACATGAAAATCACTTAAATGGAAGCTCCACCCAATATAATGTGGCGTATCAAGGTTAGTCTTAAAAATTTGCCTTACGAATGTATCATTTCTTTTTGGGATATCCAAATGTGGCGGTACAGTTGGAAATAATTTTGTTTATACAAACATTTATGAAAATATATGAGGAATAATAAACATTATGGCCTTAGTGCTCAAAATCTTTCCTTCACCACTAATGCTAAAACAGATATAGTCACACTCAAATAATGCAGTTGCCCAATACTTTGAATACAATAATCTCATAACATTTTTTCCATTTCAGTACGCCAACTTAACTTCTAATGCCATACGTTCATGTAAAAATATATCAAACAAAATTAAACGTAGCAATTTGTATGTAGCTCGTACACGCCAAAATAAAATAAAAATTGTTAATAAAAATTAACTTTATGATGTGCAGTAGTTCACATCACTACAACAACATTATGACTGTTGTCCACAAGCACACAGATAAAGAAAAACTGTCAACAATTTAAATTGAACTACCAATGAATAAGTTAAGAGCTTTTAAACATACTAGTTGTCTTGCAGACTGCCTCATAGCTTGTGACTATTTAATTCAGTCCAAAATACTGAAGCACTCTACAATCTTCAACCCCTAATTACGACTGTTTATAAACAGATAGCCAGCACATTATCTAAATACCGGTGTAACATACTTTTTAGAATTCTTCGCAGATTACCGTCGAAATCCAAAGCCCACTGATTAAGAGCACAGCACGCTAGAGTTACTTTCTTTCCCATCTTTCTTTGGAACAAGATCTCACCAGTACAAGCTAGACAGACCTGTAGTACTATTCCTCCTCTGGAATAAAAGATAGGTTGCGCATTAATTTGAAATCAAACAATGACGTCATATGTCGCGCGAAAAAAGTGGGTGGGGCTGGATATGCAAGCCTAACAACAGTGTGCAAGCTTAACTACGGTGTGCAAGCCTAACGACGGTACCCAAGTTTCTGCTGACCTGAAGGAGGCAGGATGAGTCGTACTGAAGGCGTAACTCTTCCTAGATTGCCGTAAGCTAAAGCTTAGTTATAGAAATCGCCTTCTAACTATGATTTTATTGCAATAAGTTGTTTGGCCATAACAGACACTGAGGTCTGATTACTACTTGTACTTTCTTTTTTTGTTGCCATGGACTTGTCTCACAGCCGCCAACACGCCCGTGCTACTAGCTCTCGAGCCATCCAACCTCATGCCGCCAGCTCATTCGCTGGAGGTGGGCAGGACGACCACAGGAAGAGAACAGCCTCAGAACCTAACTATACAGCCTTTGTGTAAGTGAAGCAAGTGTTGGGACAAAGTTTACAGTATGCTATAATCTAGAGTGTGTGTCAGCTATGTTGTATTATAGGAATGTTTAAATAAATGGCCATTGTGAAGGTAAAGAATAGATGGACAGGTTTACAACCAATGTATGGATCATAGTTTGCCAACTTTTCTAACCATAGTTCCGAGACATTAAGCCACACCCCAGACCACACCCAAAATCACAAAAATTATAAAGAAGCAATGATAGAATGATAGTTTAAAAGTATATATTAATGTGATTCCTGCAGCCCACGACAATGGGTAGTGGTCGCCGAAGTCAACGCGGTCACTTTCTTCAGATTGAATTGATATATTCATAAAAAAAAAGCAATTCTAGAGTCAAATAAACACTCCTAATTTTAGAAGAGTGGAATCATTCGGTAGTTCGGCAGATCATGCGTAGTAAACAGATACAAAGTTTATCATTTCCAGGACAAACAATAGAAAGAGTACAATTCCGTTGCGGGACAGTAGCTAAATGATATATCCGGGACTGTCTTGGAGCCAATGATGGATTATATAAGTAAAAGCCAAATAGCAATAGCACCATCAGTAATGTACATCTTGTTTTATTTCCAGAGGTACTCCACGACAAGATGTTCCCAAACACGTTTATAGAGATGCTGCCATGTTTGATGATGTGTTTGACAAGAAAGGAGAGCTCCTTCAGAACAGAAACATCTCAAAGATTGAGTCTCCACTAAAGACACTTGGATATAGCAGGTGTGCTTCTCTAATAAATACCTATTATATATATATTATATATAATATATATATATATATATATATATTATATATATATATATATATATATATATATATAATATATTATATATATATATATATGCTTAGCTATATATGCACGGACATAAATACACAAATGAATGAAATGATCAGCATAATTGATCTGAGTGTCAGTTGAATTACATAGTTAAATTAATACCCCAAGAATTTCTCTGCTGAAGTCATCTATAAATATACAATTGACTGATACTGCTTGTAGTTGATAAATGCAAATTATTTGTCTATTCCAGTTTACATGACGTCCACTGCCGAAAGCTGTTCCTGAAGAACAAACACGTGAAATCCCACTTGGTTAATCTCGGCTTGGTGAGTGCAAGGATACCAAAATTAAATATATAAATTTTCATATTTTACTTTGAATTACCTGCACGCCTAGATCACGGCAGACCTGAAGGTAGTGGCCACAACTACAGAACAGAGACAGAAGATCAGAGCTCATGAGCTCCTGGAGAGAAGAGAACAACTGCAACAAGTGAGAGGGATAGATGTAACGTGCATGCCATTTAAGCTGGAGAATTTACTGTACTCTTATAAGATAGAAAACATTAATCTTTAATGCAATAAGCATCCTCCCTCATAGCCCTGAGCCGGAGGCTTAAAATTTTTATAGTTGATATCATTTTGAGTAAATATGGCTATTGATGATTTTTGGAATTGTATCTATCCCTTGGGTTAAAAAAATCCATAATGGCATTACTTGGAGGGGTAGCTTGTGACTTTATGGGCCTTTTTATATATGATGGTGGGGTAGCATGTCGGTGAAGTATAGGGTATTGTGAGACATAGATCTAAAGTATGTATTAATTGTTTTAACCCATTCTTGATATGCTGACACCCGTCACATGCTTCTGAGTAGTGAACAATTGCTTTACCCCTATAATTACCATTTATACACGAGCTATCTGGCAAAATGATCGTGAACCACATTATCATTTATCTATTGTTATTTTTGAGCAGAAACTTGAATCCAAGGAGCAGAGCAGGATCGACAGACTAGTCAAGCTTCCCGCTCTCCCATCCACATACCTGGCCAACTTGAAGAGAGCAGAAGAGAGAGAAGAAAGAGTAAGGGCCATAGCAGCCAAGAAAGTGGAAAAGAAAGTCCAGGAAATGGAGGTGTGTGACTGAACTTAGGGAGAACATATTGCATGGAGTGATTGAGTAGTATACTGAGAAATTACTAGGAAATATCAGGAGTTCCATGGACACCAAATGTAATAATTTCCGGGTTAAATACAATATATCCTTTACAATATGTCTAGCTTTCTACCCTCCTTCTGACTGTGTCTTCCTGCTATTCACAAGAAACAAAAATCACAATTTTCTTATATTCATTAGATCCCTGCAGTGAGAGCCATTTTAATTCACAAAAAAAAAATTTTTGTGAAAAAGAGAGAGTATATTTAATTAATATATAAGCACAGAATGAACTCATGTACGTAGAGATCTTTACAAAACCAGCGGCTGAAGTATGAGGAGGACCAGAAGAGGTTGGTACAGGCCATGGAGCAGGCAGCTCTGATAGACCAGGCCAGAAGAAATGCTGCACATGCCCACAGAGAGATAGCAGAGACGGCAGCGTACAGTAAGAGATTCGGAATGTACGGGTATGAGATGGCCTCGTGGCATAGGGACTCAGACTTCATACATAACAGGTAAGTTATGCCGGCAGACTCAGCCGTGGTTAGCTTCTATGGCTTTAGCAATTTATTCAATTAAACAATTATAGCAATAATTTACAGGGCTGTGTGCAGGATGCAGGTCAGAATTGTCAAATCTTAATTATAATAATACAGAGAAAAACATCACAGAAAAGTTTGACTTTACATTCTCAATCTGTCTTGGCTGCTTTGTTAAAACACATTCAGCTATCTATATCCATTCAGTCTCCTAGTTGATGTGCCAAAACATCCAACATTGCCTAGCTAAACTTGCCAATCAGTAGCTAGCAAGAGGAGAGCAGTGACATGTCAACCAATATCATTTAATTGGGTTCAGCTGAAACCCCCCCCCCCCTCCCCCGCATGGTGAGGGTGTGTGGGCGTCTGTTTAGGCTTGTGTTTGTGTGTGTGTGTGTGTGTGTGTGTGTGCTTAGAATGGTGGCTCTGGAAAGAAAGGGATGGCCACACAAGCAAGAAGTAAGAATGATATCAGGGTGGGCATATAATTGAAGCCTGTGGAATACTTAATGTGATCAGAAGACTAGCTATCAGTAAAAGAATCAGTGGAGAAAATATATTTTTAAAACTGTAATATTAAAAGTTGCTAATGCCTGCACTCACTTTGTGCTGCATTTTGTTATCTGCTTTGTTGTGGGATTATAACAAAACCAACTCAATTAATGTAATGTGTCAGAAATTATCATCCGCTAATTTTGAATAATTGTTGTAATCTGTTTTTGTTGCACAGAAAGCACCAATTAGCACTGGTAACCAAGACAACGCACTACCTTCTCACATTCCCGTGCTGCCTGGTATAGACCAGACTGAGCCAGCATCATCTTCCTCTCCTGTGCCAATAGATGAAGACACACCACCCACAGAATCAATCACTCCCTCTCAGGCACCCACTGATGGTACATTGTTATTTTATTATTATTTTTTTGTATTATTATTATTATTATTAATACTAGTGATGCGCGAGCGATGCATGTTCCCTGTAATTGCAGCTATTCCATGCATGCTTGGTGTGGCTACAAAATACTGTCAAAGTGAGAAAACAATAGTGGTAGCTTTTTTCTATGATGAAGGCTCCTGGTACCGTAATCCTCAGGAATAGTCTAATAAATAAATTAGGAACATTTCAAAAAGAAAGATTCTTTACTTTGCTACCTGTTTCTGTTTCGTTTTAGCTCTCCTCCTCCTTGCCCTGTCTTTTTCATTTCTTATCTCTCTCCTTACTAATTTTTCTTCTGGAGTTTCTAACGCCCTCAAAGCTCTTGACCGAGCGTTTCTAGCGCTTTGTCTCTCTTTCGCAGAATTTGTTTCACTGGGCATCGCTACTTCGTACGGCGGGTAAACAAAACAAAATGTTGCTAAGAAGGTTACCCGGCCCGCGCAAGCGCGTAGGAGAAAATGTGCACACGTACGCCCATGCAAGAACAAAAACAATTCCTAGACCTAACAAAAAAAAAAGCGCGGAATGATAAATAAGTCAGCTTCGCTCACTTTGCTGAATTATTATTATTATTATTATTATTAATATTATTATTATTATTATTATTATTATTAATATTATTATTATTATTATTATTATTATTATTATTATTATTGATGTTGTTGTTGTTGTTGTTCTAATCATCATAGTTATCTTTAATATTTATAAAAAGTTAGGATTTTATTCTGTATGACCGAGACAGATTACTTTTTAATGTTCGTTCACACACATGCATATACATGCACACATACACACACACATGTACACACACACCTTGCACACACACACCATGCACGCACACACACACACAGCCCTTCCAGAAGCAGTGTCTCCTCCAGCTCCCAGTGAACCTGAAGTTCCAGTTCCGGACGATAAAGTTCTGAGCCCTGAAGTCCCAGACAGAAGAAGTATGCCACCTCCCCCAGCAACTGTTGAATCCACAGGAGGAGGTACAGAGGACACTGAAGAAGCTGATGTCACTCCTCAAGTCCCGCAAACTGACACCGGAGATGAAACAGACGGTGTTGACGCCAAGCCATTAGAGATGATTACTACTACTGAATCTGAATCAGTCGATGTTGACACACAGATATTGGATGTAGACGATTCCTTCGCGGAGTTGGTGCAAATATTGGTGGACGTCTTTGTCAGGTAGCTAAAAAGAAAGATCACAATTAAAATCTGAGTGTTAGTGAGTGTAATAATAGCATAATGCTTATGTATATTATATCCATGCAGGGAAGACATCCATAAAAGTGGCTTCATTCCAATAGACCGTTTTATAAATGTTCTCGGGTCTAGAAGACTAGGACTTCAGTTAAGTGAAGAGGAGATCCAATACTTAGTGGATGTGTGTAACATCAGTGGCAGCAATCACATCCCTTTCATCCAGGTCATGCCTGAACTGCCACAGCACTTGAACTTGATCTACAGAAACAGAGCTGAAAACTCCATGGTGAGGTGGTCCTCCAAACTTAGCGTAGGTGCCAACTTTTCTAGAATTACAGCAAGACAGTAACTGCACCCTCAGACATTTTGCCCACACACCCAGAATTTTTTTTTACTACTCCTATTAAGCATATATATAGTGATACTACTTGTTGGATCAACTGATGTGTGAGCAATATGTACCTTAAGCTAAGCCGAGTTCAGGTAGCTAAAAGCAACAAGTAAAAATGAATTAATACGTGCCACACTTTTCCAAAACCTGTGAAAGCATATTAAGTAATAGAGTGAACCGGAATAGAAGACATGCTAAAGAAAAATAGGGACAGTTGGCACTTGGGATATTTAGTTTTATTTCCTGCTTGTAATTGCTAGTATTAATTAAGGAAAACGTGTATTATATAGAACACGTATGGCATATATGCTGAGGAGGAGTGGTGTGAAATTATTGCCCGAAGGAAGCAGTCTGGAGTTGTCTACTTCAACAAGCTCAGCGGCATCATGGTTATTGGGGCCAAACCAGATGACTTCAGACCCTACATGAAGGTGGGGCATTGCATAACTATGCGTGTGTATGTGTGTGTGTGGTGTGTGCGTGTGTATATGTGTGGTGTGTGTATGTGTGTGTGTGTGATTTACTTTTGCATACTTTTAGGACGAGGCATTTGAAGACGCCATTGTGGACTTCTTTGAAATGGCAGATACGGACAAGAATGGGATTATTAATTACGATGACTTTTATGCTGTAAGTAAAACTAGTCGGAGTAAACCAATTACTTTGGTCATACTTTGTACATTGTAAACTCAGTGAAGTTACATACAAGTACTTGCTTAATCAAAAATAAATGTATTACTCTTTTCCTTCTCTTTATATTTTGAAGTCATTTTTATCTCAAGGAACTAATGTATGAATGGATACTTTAGCTCTCAAGGGTGTGCATGCAGTATATTGTCATGACAACAAAGTAGTGATTCATTAGCAATGACCACAAAGTTAATGGACTTCTCAAATGATTTGATCTTCTTTAGGTCAGATCCAAAGCCAAAAAAAATTCTTGTGGGTTGGACCCAACCCAAATGCAGGAAATGAAATGGCTACAAATTTTTAATGTATTAGAAAAAAAAATCCAACAACTGAACATGTCTAAAGAGTTATCTCATCACTTTCTTTATCTGAAATGAGACACAATTCTTCTTTCACTTATTCACTCTTTCATTTTATTATTATTATTATTATTATTATTATTACTGTTGTTGTTACTAGCTTCTGGTTTCTCCGATGGTGTCAACTAGAGTGTACAGGAATCAAATTGAGCAACTTCTGGAACTGTTCATCCAAACTTACAACCAAGAAGGCTTTCTGAACCTGGAGATGTTCATACACTTGGCCCGCATCCTCCTGATCATGATCTATCAGAACACATACTTGAGTGAGGTGTGTATGCATGTAGGTGCTTGGGATTGCTGATTGAATATGAAATAGTGTTGTGTTATGCTCAATGGAGTAGGAAGGTATTATTGAGGGAATTAAAGCCATAATTTGGGGGACAATTAAAGAGGTGATTTCTCACATGAACAGCTTTACCTGCAAAACACCCCCTCCCCCCACCCACCATCCTACCATGCCCTTCTTCCATCGCTGCACCATTTTTTGCTTGCAGTCTCACAATATTTTTTTATATTTTGTTTTGCTGTAGGAGGACTGGATAGAATTGGACTCTCGCAAGATGGGAAGGTTCTATTTTAACAAAACCACAGGAGAGACTTACCTTCCTACGTCAGAAAAGGATCTTCCTCCTGGGGTTACTGTGGACACGAAAATTGCTCCTAGAAAGAGAAAGAAGGTATTCCCAGATGTAGCCAAGAGAGCTATAGATATATATGTCAGGCAATGATGAAAACAAGTTCTTACTTGAAGTTACCACCAGGGCAGACTTATTTATAGCTAATAGGTTAAATTAATTTTTTTAGTAATGGACAAATATCAATTCCTGTTGTTGTTGTTTTAATTTCTGCTTAGAAAACTTCTCGCACTGTGTCATGGAGTGATTTGGCCGCTCCTAGAAACAGCCAGACTGGACCTCCTCCCTTGATAAAGAAAGCAAAAGATGGTAGCTCTCAGGAGGAGGATGCATCAAGAACTGATGAGTCTGCTGAGAACTAAATAGAAACTTGTCGATTTCTTGATCAGTAGCAATGTAAAAAAAAAAAAAAAAGTTTTGTTTTAATTTATGTATTTGCTATGTACTCACTATTTGTGTGCTTTTGATTCCTCACACTAAACTGTTGAATTTTATACACAATTAAACTCACTTGATATCTCGTTTACCAAAAAAGAATTTGTTTGCAAGCATTTAAATTGCTAGTCACGTTACACCGGAAAGGAAGTGCGCTATGTACGTATAGTATGGGTATTTGGGTAGATCGCGCGCAGTTCGCTGAGGAAGATCTAGCTAGAGCTGTTGGGAGTAGCTAGCCTGCTCTCAGCTAAGGGGGGACAGCGGTGTAGAAGAAACTTTGTGCTCAAATTTTCGGGACGATGACTGAAGTTCGGGATACTTTCGAAATGCAGGACCTTAAGGGAAGGTAAGTTAACTGGGCAGAAAGAATAAAACCTTGTGCACTGCAGCTTTACGGCGTAGTATTCACTACTATCTCTTTGTTTCCTTTGCCTTACTCTTGCATAGGACATATATAGCTTTAACACCTTAACAATATGAAACAATAAGCTAGAGATTGCAATACCTTAACTTTTATAGCTAGTTGCTTACCATTATTAATAACTTGAAGACATTCATATATATTATGGTGTTCGGTTAAAGTAAAGTTACTGGATTAATTTTAACTTTGTATAATTTAATTTTAGTGAATTAGAGAAGACAAGAGAAACTGCAGTGAAGTCTTTGCCGAAGAGATTATTGAGATTAGTGAGTTATAGCTATAGTAGCTAACTAGCTTGACAACACATGCACACACCTCCATTGAATCAAATACTTAACAATTACTTTGTTAATAGTAGTTGGGTAGATAGAGTGTCATGTAGCTGCAATATTAGCGCTAGAAAATGAAAAAGACGTGAGGAATTCCATCATCGTAAAACTTGAGGTGTTTATTTGAACTGCTTACAGTCAATACAGGAAAGTTGACCATATAACAGGCCCGTAGGAAGGATTTCAAAAGTGGGGAGGCCCATGTTACAGTCTGTAAACTTTCTACAGTTTTATAAAGTTGGTTTTGAATATTGATTATCATATAATTATTTCTGAAGAGGCCCACATTCAAATATCACTATTATTTGCAATTAAATATATGAGAGAAGTAAGAATTACACAAAATATAAAATTGCACAAATAATATTTATAGAGTAAATTACAGAAAAAAAAAACAAATCAAGGAATTTAAACTAATGAAATTTAAATGGGTTTAATTTAAAAGATCAGTCTGTTTAAATTCAATTCCAAACAATTTCTTTCTATGATCATTGCCATCAATAAAATCATTTGCTACTTGAACAAGGTCTAAATTGGCAGTTTCACTGTGATGAACATGTAGAATTATCAAATGATTGAGTCGCTGCTGAGACATAGTGGTACGAAGATATGATTTTATTCGTCGTAAAGCACTAAACGATCTCTCACTTTGAGCATTTGTAGCTGGCATCACTAATAAGCATCAATAATTTACCAACTTGAGGTATCAAGTGGATTTGGCTAGAACCACCACGAAAAAATGCTAAAATATCTGAGAAAGAAACTTTCTTGGACTCATAAAAAACATGAGAAAATATTTCAAGATGAGTTGAAAGTAGTACTGAATTAAAATCTGAGCCATAAAATGATTGCACAAACTGTAGTTCTTCACTATAATCTTCAGATTTAGCAGCTTTAAGAAGTAGATTCTGTACATTTGAATAAGTTTTGTAACCAGGCTGGTCAAAACGATCAGAAACACATGCAATAATAAGGTCCAGTGCTTCAAAATACACACATGCTAAGTTTAATGCATGCCCGTAGCAGTGAGTCAACACAGCTCTAGGTTCAGCTGCATTCAATTTGGCCACTACACCTGATATTACTCTGTCATCACAGAAGCACCATCATAACATTGACCACGTATTTAGTCAGTCTCAACATAACGTCAGTGATAACTTCATATATTTTCTCGGAATGTATAGTTTCTACCTGATAAAGACTCGACAAATTCTTCATGTACTTCAAATATTTCATTAACCCACCGCAGGCAAACCACTACTTGTTTTGTATTTGCCATGTCTGTTGTTTAATCCACCATAATGGTATAAAATGTGAACTTCTAATATTTGAAGCAATCTTTCGAAGAATTGAGGTGGAGTGACTGGAAGCCGCACAAGTCTCAGAGCTCATTGCCCACAGGTTGCCCACCAGACTAATTAGCTAAGTCAACGATTAGTACTGACCATTTGGAGGTCAAAGTACAAGAGAAGTCTCTGGACGCCCCAGCTCCTACGGCCTTGTATAAAGAGTGAACTTCTAACCCTTAGAAATGGGTAGGGATCAGCTGTGTATTATAGCTAGTAGCAAGAAATAAATAGAAGTCAGCCTTTCCAGTCAGTCAAGCATGACAGCCAATGACTTGATACTGTCTATGGTTTAGTTTCTCATGGTCTAGTCTATACTGCTCTGCTATATAGTCCACCACAAGAGCTACGATTGCTGTTATGATCCTCATTTTTAATGACCCCTTACCACTTCTTTTTTCTTTTCTTTTTTTCAAATTAAAAAGTACATAGAAGTGCTTAGCTGTTGAAATTATCTGCCTTTTAATGAAATCATGTCATTGTTTTGTATGCATACAAAAATCCTGGCAATTTTCTAAGCGTAGAATGTCTGCGCTAAAGAATGACATAGTCTCCAATAGAAACTACTCGAACTGTACGTTTCCAAGGCTAAAGCTGCATGCATGTGCACTTACCACTTAGCTACTGTGGTATTTCACGTAGTTTCCGCGCTATTTCACTTTCCCCGTGCTATTTCAATTGAACAGTGATTTTCCCCATACATTTTTGAATGGGCAATTTTCGTGCCATACTACTAATACTTGAACGAGGATGGTTGAACAAATGCTTTGTTGTTATGGCTGACAATGGTGTAATGACTTGACTAAAGTAATAAAGGTGCGAACCCTCAGCGCTACTATACACTAGCTAGCTAGCTATTACAAAATCATTTCAGACCAAAAGAGTAATGTATTGCCTATTCCTATCAGGCATTAATAATAGCTCAAGCAATGTAAACGGTACGTGTAAACACTGTCTTCACAAGAGAAGAAGTTGACAGGCCAGAGACACTTACTGGTCTATATTTTCAATGCAAGACTCCGCTTTCACCATTCTGTCAATGGGCAGCAAGAAAGTATTTGCTTGATAGGGGGCGTTAGCCACAAAAGCGAGAAGTTCATACCTAAATCAATGGATTAAATGTCAGTAATCTCAAAAATCAGAGCGTGACAGACAGACAGACAGACAGACAGACAGACAGACAGACAGACAGACAGACAGACAAACAGACAGGACAACTACTATAACCCTCTCACGCACGCACGCTGAGGGTTATAATATTTATAATTTCAGCTAACCGACCTTCTTGGACAAATAAGGGTACATTTCGGCAACCGGGACAAAGTAATAAAATTCAGGATTGTTCCTAATATTTTGGGACAGTCCCATATATTCCGGGTCGATTGGAGTCCGTGGTCTGCATCTCCAATATTTCAAACTGAATTTTTCATAACTATAGGAATTTTAACACAATAATAATATTTCAAAGCAATCAATTACTTACAAGTTCCTTTTCATTTTCAGTTTCGGTATGCCCGCCCACTGGATTGGCTGGTGATGATCTTTGGTTCCATATGTGCTATTCTAAATGGATCAGTCCTGGCCGTTTCCTTGCTCTTGCTGTCCTTCATCATTGATGCCTTCGTCTCCATCAGTATTTCGATGAATTTTGTTTCGGACACTGAAAGGTCTTTCACTGTCTCTTCCCTATTGGCCGAAGCTGACTACGACCTACTCATGAATCCAATCCCATACTCAGACATCTCAAATTTGTCCGTGGCCGTAAATTTATCTGCGTTAACAGGAGGCATTATTGATTGCACGGCCAACATACCCATCGCCTTCGGAGCTCCTCTGGAAGGGTTAGTGATTGATACCACAATGGAGTCCTTTATTGGAGGAATGTTGAGCTACTATAGTTGCTATGACAGCGCTGGATTCATAGCGGCAGTAAATGGGTTTATTTTCATTTTACTCGGGATTGCTGCTGGCTCGCTTGTATTTGGGACTTTGCAGTATCTGATGTTCCAATGGGTGTCCAATAGAATGGTCAGAAGTTTGAGGCTAGATTTGTACAGAGCCATCCTCCATCAGGACCAGAGCTGGTATGACAGCATGGACAACAGCTCTGCAGTCTTGAGTGGCAAGCTAACCAAGTGAGTTTATAGAAGTAGGAAAAATGGGAACTGTGGTTTAGTTCATATGGAAATTGATTTCGTAAAACGCAGATAATGGAATAGACTTTAGTTACAACTGGTGTATGGACACATGCAGATTTGCTATTTCTAAATAAAAATGCATGGATTAAATGTTTTGAAAGAGTGACATGATGGCATGAGTATGCATTTTAATGCTATGAATTACAGGTGTTCACAAGGTGTCTGTATATTATATTAAAAGGAGTGTCTCACTTGTTTTATGTCTCAGCGCTTCCTTATTCCATATTATATTTGTGAATAATTCACCAGAAATCATAAATGTATGCATAACAGCACTGTGGTGGCTTTCTAGCTATTGATGTTCATTGGATTATATTATAGCAATCTTAGAATGATAATTATATTTGTCGGTGAGGTCAATTGTATTTGTGCAATTAGAATAGACTACTATTTAGATTATAGCAGTAAAAGTGCAGTTTGACCAGTTAGACAATGGTTGACCAATATTTATTTGAATAGAGCTGACACATATGTAAATTTGATATCTATATCACTTTGTGATGGCCTAACCAATTCAGAAATTTCTTCATCAAGCTTACAATTCATTGTGCTTGTCTTAGCTCAGTAGTTCCCAGTGACAGCCAAATATTTTCTAATTCTGTATTTGCATAAAATTAAAGCCTGTGGAAGAGAGAGAACAAATCTAATTGCTCAAACTGCAGGGAGACTCCATTCATTATTTTTTTCTCCATATTACTCGTAGGAGCTTTTTACTCCTGGGAGCATGAGCGGTAGTGTGCGAGTTCCTATGGTAACAGAGTTGTGACTCGATTATTGTTTTGTTATATTCACAGAGACATGGATACTCTACAAGAAGGCATTGGAAACAATCTCGGCAACATCGTGTCCTATATTGCTACATTTGTGGTGTCTTTGGCTGTGGCTTTCCTGGGTAACAGATACATAACCTTAGTTGTACTCAGTCCAGTTCCTTTTATTGTCATATCATCGGCGATCCTTAATATAGTAAGTAATTAGTGCTATTCTAAATATTATAACCTGCGAATATTTCATTTGTATTTTCCATATTCAATTTCTTAGAAATACAAAAAAAAAAAAAAAAAGTAGTGCACATAGTTAGTCTTTATAGCTTATTTTGTAAGGTCAGTTATATCCATAGAGTGTAGTATTAGCTACTTTCTATTTAATGAAGGAATGCTAATTCTTTTAGCGATCTGTTTCTTGACTGTTTACAAAATTGAAATGGGGATGAAGTGAGTCTTTGATTTCTAAACATTTTGTATTTATTTTGCTTCACTGGCTACTAAAATAGGATTTTTTATAAAATATACATTTTATGATATTTATTTGTTTTACAATTAGTCAAAATAGAGGCAACAAGTAAGATCCTGTCTGTGATAGGTATTGAGATGATTGCTATGTTTATCATTCTTCTTAATTAAAGTAAAAACACGTATTTGTATATTTGCGATAGTTTACTACGAAGTATTCAACTTTTGAGCGAGAAGAATATAGCAAAGCTGGCGGTATAGCAGAGGAAGTGATCTCCTCCATCAAGACAGTAGTTGGTCTTAGAGGGGAATACAAGGAGATGGAGAGGTGAGTAAAGCATGTCATGTCATATAATTCCGTCATTTACTACTCCTTCATGTAATAAATACATTTTAATAGTTAATTTAAATTAGTAGTAAAATATCAGGTCTATTTGTCTCGGGCATTTTGACTCTCTCTGTAGAAAACTATTCACAGTTGAAACATCTGGTTAGTAGAGCAAGTGCTACATAAAGTGCTTAGTCATGCCAGAGCAATAGCAGCAAGGGAATAGAATCCCTCTGTTAGAGGACATCCCTCTGTTAGAGGACATCCCAATCCAGAAGGGAATACAATTTATTACTTGAAATTCAGTTTGATATTTTTTTAATTTAGGTTCAAGGCAAGACTTAAAGAGTCTGCCAGGATAGACAAAAAAATTGGGCTAATCAGAGGAATTTCTTATTTTTTCATCTACTTCTTTCTTTTTTTCGCAGTTGCCATTTCTGTCTGGTAAGACTAACTCCATTTTTTTGCAGCACTATCTATAAAGTGTAATTGTATTTTTGTAGGTATTCAGCTTATCTTAATTCTCAAGGCCAGGCAACTGCTGGTAACGTGCTTCAGGTAAACATATGGAAATATGATTCTTCTTTATTTTATTCAAGGGACTTTTTTTTTCAAGACAAGTATATAAAAATTAGGGTTAGGCACATGAGTACTGCACATGTGCAAAGGAGTAGTAGGTTTCTTAGCTTGATATTTATAATAATAAAAGACAAGTAGCTTACAACAACATTCTAGTCATGTCTGAACAACAAAACACTTTTAATGGCCCAATAGCTTTTACATTCACTCTATGGGCAACAACAACAACAACAACAACAATACCAACAACATTTTAGTCATGTCTGAACAGCAAAACAAATACAAGTAAAGAATTCCATAATGGGCGAATTTTCATTCATATTCCACATAAGCTTTCTTCATTCAGTATTAACAATTGACTCAAAATTCTCTATTGAATTGCAGGTTCTTTTTTCCATAATGATTGGATCTTTCTTTCTGAGCCAGGCTACTAATAATTTTGGACTATTAGATATAGCAGCAGCAGTGGTCGATTCCAGCATAGACATCATTAAACAAGTAAGAGCTATTCAGGCAGTGCGTTAAGCAAGTTGTCTTGGGTTCAATTCCCAGTGGTGACCAAATATTGTTAATTCTATATTGTATTAAAATAAGCCTGTGAAAGAGAGAGAGAATAAATCTAATAAGTAAAAATGACTGAGAAAGAAATTGGAAAAAAAACTTATGTACTATATACATCTCAGAGTTGCCAACTTTTCAAATCACAGTTCAGGGACACTAAGCCACACCCCCATACCACACCCAATGCCATAACAATTACAAGAAGCAGTGATAATATGATACTTTAAAAGTATCTATTTACCCAAGTGAGAGGTAATAGCATTTTGCAATAGTTCCTGCCTAAGCTGAACTTCCATGACAAAATGGGAAAAAACAACAATAACATAATTTAATGTAACAAACTGGTAACAATAGGTAGAGGTCACCGACGACTGATTAAGGGAACTTTACTTCCGATTAAATCTATATATTTCATTGGAGAGAAGAGCAATTTTAGAGAGAAATGAACACCCTCATTTGTGCATTTTGGACTGAGTTTTTAGAATAATGGAAGCATTCATGAGTTATATATACACCAAACAACTATTATTGGATTAGCTAAATCACGTCACATAGTTAACAGGTATGAAGTTAATCAATTTCAGGGACAATTAATAGGAAGAGTACAATTCCATTTGAAACAGTGGCCGAGTGATAAATCAGGACTATCCCAGAGCTTTCGGGACAGTTAGCAAGTATGATGCATTCATTATTGGTACCAATTGTTTGTTTGTGTGTTGTTATTTAGAAGCCGACTATAGACCATTATGGTGGTCAAGCAAACAAGAAAGGAGATGGCATCATTCCAGACGAAAACTTCAAATTTTCTATAGAGTTTAAAGATGTTCATTTTTTATATCCTACCAGACCTGATGCTAAGGTAGTTATACTTCAGTAGATATGTATGGAGTTTATTCAAGTTTTAGGAGTCCCAGGACAGAGAGAAAAACAAGTTTTGCTTCTTTTTTTCCCAAACCTTTTCTGTGTTTATCCTTAGCTGTCTTAAATATAATAATTCCATTCTAGTCTGATGAAGGCCAGAATAATAAAATGCATCTTTTTACCTCTCCCTCCCTCCCTCCCTCCCTTCATTTAATTTGAATAGCATTGAATTGAAGTTAAAAGATATATATTATGTTAAATGGCATGGAGTTTTCAATTACAATAGTTCCTACCTTTTGGTAGGATCCGAATTATAAAAATAATGGAAGGTAATACTGTGTGTTTAGTGAATCTGGTTCTTTGATGTGTATTTTAATCTGCAAAGTGATTTATGTAATATCAATTTTTAGATTTTGAATGGATTCAATCTTAAAATAGAGAGTGGTCAACGAGTTGCCATTTTAGGACAAAGTGGCTCAGGGAAAAGCACTCTTCTAGCTCTGCTTCAGAGGTTTTATGACATAGATGAAGGCCAGGTGAGTTAAGACTTCAAAACATCTTTCTCAGCCTTTGATGTTTTTTTTTTTTTTACTCATTAGAGGAGAAAGAAAGTGTGAAGTGATAATTAGCAGAGAAAAAATTTAAAGGATAAAAATTAACCTTTGAAAAAATAAATTTTCCGTTGGTCTGTTGAGAGCCTTGAAATTACAGAATTGAATTGGTTGGTTGCCGGCTGGTTATTGTAGCTCCAGTGGCAGAGCACTTGTGTGTTAAGCAAGCAGTCTTGGGTTTCATTCCCAATGATAGCCAATCATTTATAAAATCTGTATTGTTTTAAAAAAGCCAGTGAAAGAGAGTGAATACATCTAATGGTTGTTAACCGATTAACGCCGGAAATTAAATTCGCGATTACGTGCGCGTACTCCGAAATTGTTTACAAGAAATCGTGACCGTCACCTCGAGGCTTGAACCGCCTGAGCTTTTTCTTGTCTAGAGGCAATACGCTTCGAAGTAACCGACGGCGATGTATTAACTGATTGAAGCTAAAGCCCTCCTCTACCCGCGGGCTAAGTTTTGTTTAGTTTCTAGGCGTTTGAAGTGTATGAAGTGCGTACTCATTGGAAACTACAAGCTTCAAGGTAAGTATACCATTGTTAGCATCAGTATTGTAAATGTTTAGGCTAAGACCTCATGTTTCATAGCTATATATTGTTGTTTTAAATGTTCACCAGCCGCTTGCTTTGAAATAATTCAGCAACTATGGATTTTGGCTGTTTATTTTTTTTGTGTGAGCCATATACTAGGATAATATAATATATAACATAACAAGCAATTATATAGACTACTGTGTTTGCAATTCTAGGATTTTTTTCTGATAATACTGTGAAGCAGTCCGATTGAACTCCCATGGGGACAAAGCCACACCCCATAATCACCACTGTACCGTACCATGATGTGTCTGTTGTTACTGTTCTTGACATAGATTGCACATCCTTCTCTTCATACCTGAGAAACTTTCTCCTAAGAAATCCATTTTATGGGCACCTTCAAGTAGGGGAGAACTGGGAGGAAGAAAGTCTGTATCCTCATGCAATAATAACTTGACCTTTTGTGGTTAGTGTTGTTCAAAATCTATAGAACCCTCTGTGTATGAACAAACGAAGCTAAAATAGCTTGCCTTTTTCAACCTTTATTTCCTCCAGGTCATCAAATTCTTCATTGCTGCCCTCCATGAAGACTTCTTGGCACTCTTTACATTTTATTGACAACTTTATATCATATTAATAATTGATAAATATTTTTGTCTATTAGTTATAGCTATACATATTTTTTTTTGTAACTTTGATTTTCTTTATACACAAACAGTGCTACAATTTCAATCTACAAATAATAAAAAAATTTCTATGGTAAGGGTCATTAAAACCTTGCCTCCCTTACACTTACCTCACAGGAGAATCGCTACGGCGTTGTTGGAGCTCTTGAAACACTTGCGATTGCTGCTGGTAGCTAATTGAAGCGGGTGCAATGGCGAGTACGCAAAAATGCGTAACCCGCGCTGCGAAGCACCCTCGTGCTCGACGCGGAAACGCGTAATTCGGCGATAATCGGTTAAGGCATACATAAAACAAATGAATAAATTTAAATAAACAGAATAACTAGTGGTGTGCTTAAGCACAAATGGCGAGCGAGCCTAAAGACTATACTATTTTTATTGACTTCTAACACTGAAGCTACTGAAAATAAGGTCAAGTTTTTAAATTTAGCATACAGGGTAAAGGGATTTCAGTGCCATAGTAACAACTCTCTGCAACTGCTTGAATTGAAGGAAAAAACAACAACAACAAAACAATACACGTTATTTAAAAGTTTTCTTTGTGATATTCTTTAGCTAAGTAGTGGTTGTAACACACAATGCTTTGACACAGCTGGACATGCACCTACACAGACTTACCTTCGCTGTAGTCTAGTGGACAATGTATTTTCAGGTAAATACTGTGCACACGGCTTATAACCATGACAAAGAGAGCATTGACTTACCACCGCCACTAACTCGAATAGAAATGGAAGTCCCTTAAGTTGTCAAGTTTTAACTGTACCGGCAAAAGAATTCAAAACGGTAAACAATTCAATTTCTAGGGTGATACGGGTACTGATCGATAAACCAGAGGATTCTGTTTAGTGCAATTTGGGACGGGGTCGACAACCGAACTAACACAAAAACGCGAGGGTCAAAGTACAAAAATGCCTTACGTACGTCCATACATATATACAAATAAATAAATAAACTGACATCCCCGATTTTCGATTGTGTTACCCCTGTAAGTGTCTCGCTCGCTACGCTCGCTCGCCAAATAAAAAAGCAAGTATATAAATATATATAATATATATAATATATATATTATATATATTATAATAATGTATGAGTAACTATTGATCCCGAATAGCACAGGTTACCCGTGCTATCACTCGCTAATAGTAGGCCAGCTTTTTAAAAAGTCATTTGCAATTGTAGCTATACTATATCGTTCACTCACTATCTCCTTACTTCAGGATTAGCTTCCGCTGGAACTTCATTTTCAACCTGCGGCTCCTCCTAATCTGTTGAAAAACATTCCGTCTAATATCGGTAGAGCTTCTGTGGTAAAGAATGACATTGTCTCCAACTAGAAACGACTCGAACTGTACATTTCCAAGGTTCTGCACGTGTGCGCACTTACCCGTGCTATTTCACTTAGCTACGAAGGTATTTCACTTAGTTTCCACTTAGTTACCGAGGTATTTCAATTAGTTACACGCTATTTCACTTTCCCCGTGCGATTTCAATTGAACAGCGATTTTTCCCATACGTTTTTGAATGGGCAACTTACGCACCGTACTATTAATATATATATATATATATAAACAAGCAGGTAAATAAATAAAATAAAAAAGTGAATAAATAAATAAAATAAAAAAGTGAATAAATAAAAAAATAATGAAAAAAAATAAATAAATAAAGAAATAAAAGTTTAAATAATATTAAAACTGATGCATTAATATTACCCTATTTATACACTGTGTTTTGTTATTTTCCGTTTTTGTTGTTGTTGTTTATACAGATTCTGATTGGTGGAATAGATATTTACAAGTTAAACTTGCGCTGGCTGAGATCACAAATGAGAACAGTTCTCCAAGAGCCGACACTCTTCGACACAACTATCAAGGAGAACATAGAGTTTGGCAAAATAGGTTCTTCTAAGGATGAGGTTACTACGTCAGCCAAAAAAGCCAATATACATGATGCTATCAATGAACTTCCAAACTCGTATAACTCTAGCGTGGGTGAGCATGGAGGCTTGTTGAGCGGTGGGCAGAAGCAAAGGGTTGCCATAGCGAGAGCACTCCTGGGAAACCCCCCATTGCTTTTGCTCGACGAAGCCACCTCTGCACTGGATGTGGAAAACGAGGCTCTCTTGGAAGAGACGATTAGTGAGGGATCGAAAACAGTTCTAATTGTGACGCATCGTCTGCCATTGGTGAGAAGTGCACATCTCGTGGTTCATGTTGAAGACGGTACCGTTGGTTGGTTTGGCACTTCTGAAGAGTACATGGAACTGAAGAGTTTTAATGAAAAGCCCGAAGAGGTTGGTGAGTCTAGTCAGTGGTGACAAGGCTAAATACTTGAATGGGTATACTAAAATTGTCAATTTAAATATATAGTGCATTTTCCTTCCAGGATGAAGATCACTTTATACCAGGAAGAGCAAAGACTGCTAAGTCAAGAAAAACATCAACTGGTACAAGTCTATATAGGAGACCCTCTCGCAGGATCACTCGAAGAGCAACCCGATATTCAGTGGACGGAGAAGAGGAAATTACTGAAGATTCTTGGAGTAAAACTTACCCTAGATTCACTATTATCAAGCGTCTGCTGCAACTCAACAAAAAGGAATGGTACATCATTATATTAATTCTAGTCGCTGCCACATTTGCTGGGTGTGGTTTCCCACTGTTTGGTTACTTCTGGGGAACGGTTTACGACCGTTTAGTAAATGTCTCTCCGTCCATGATTACGGGCGTGCTCAATCCATGGGGAGCATCATTTGTAGGCCTTGGCGTGATGATGGGAACCGCCTACTTTCTGAAGGTCAGCGGCATTGATTCATCATATATTATATTTACTCAAAACTTTGATATAATTTTTATTAGCTTTCACTAAATTTAATACATGCATTTTGTTAATTTAAGTTCCAGTAATGTGATTATTTGTTGTTGTTGTTTATTAAAATAAGTGAAATTAATATCATAGAATGACACTTTCTCACCTAAAGGGGTCTGAAAGAAAGCAAAGGAAAAATGTGAAAAAATCTTAGTTGTCGCCGGGGATTCGAACCCAGGGCCACTGGCTTTAGCCACCAGTGCTCTAACCACTGAGCTATGACAACCCTCGACTTCCAAGACTTTCACATTTCCCTTTATACTGTTGAGTAGTACCACTTGCTGCAGTCTCGTACTCAACAGACCACCAATTATGTGCCGTCAGAACACCTTTTCTGTGTCGACAGGAAACACCTCCCCCTCCGGAGAGGAGCCATAATTTGTGGATTGAAAAGGCTTTATCATCACATAATTGGTGGTGTGTTGAGTACGAGACTGCAGCAAAGTGGTACTACTCAACAGTATAAAGGAAAAATGTGAAAGTCTTGGAAGTCGAGGGTTGTCATAGCTCAGTGGTTAGAGCACTGGTGGCTAAAGCCAGTGGCCCTGGGTTCGAATCCCCGGCGACAACTAAGATTTTTTCACATTTTTCCTTTGCTTTCTTTTAGACCCCTTTAGGTGAGAAAGTTTCAATTTAATTTTTATGAAAGGTCAGAACTTGATAATTGTAATTAATATCATGCAAGAAAGCATAACATTCTGCATTATAATTTATCTTCCTTATTTTAGACAATTCTCTTGGCTGTCACAAATGAAAAGCTAACAAGAAGGACACGAATAAGTTGCTTTCACTCTATCCTTAGACAAGGTATGGAGTGGTTTGATGAAGATTCTAACAACACTGGAAACTTAACTTACCTTCTCTCTGACGATTCAAGGAACATACAAGGAGTAAGCAAATTACACAATTGCATCTAAGGAGCTAACAAATGCATGTTTAGTTTGTAGCAGAAAATCCTGACAACAGTACTATTATTGCATATTGTGTCGTGAAGTATGCTTACAGAAATCCAATAGTCAATATTGTGTCTGTGTAGATTGGGGCAAGTATGCTTGCAGTTGTCTGGGAATCCACTGTGGCTCTTACACTGGCTTATGCTGTTGGATTCTTGTAAGAACTTTCTGATAATGGATGAGTAATGGTGGTGATGAGTGCACACTTGCTTAAAACTATTACATTATATATTACATTGTATATCATTGATCTATAGAAAAGTGGTTTTTATCTGTAAATGTTTTTGGCACGTGAAAGTTATGTATTAGTCTACTTGCTGAGACATCTTCTTCATTTTTAGCACAAATTGGTCGCTGACTTTGGTAATGATGTTGTTTGTGCCGATTTATTTGCTGTCTGTTTTTGCCTCAACGAAGTCATCATTTCTAGTTGCAGTTCGACGGCTTAACTTTTTGGTTCAAGCCAATACAGTAAGTTCAGAATGCTTATTCTACCATTATATGGATAGGATGTTTTCTTAATACCAGCTGGCCATTGAGTCAATAGATAACATCCAAACTGTGAAATCTCTTCAACTTGAAGATGTCTTCTACAAAAAGTATCAGAAGGACATAGGGAAGCAAGACAAGTACGTGTTAAATAGAAGTCCATAAAACGGTGTCCTTTGTCAGAGCTATAATGAGGTTGGGTGTCTGCATTAGCAACGGGAATCAGACGATTGCTCTTTAGTCAATTAGTTTATATTCCCTCATGTTTTAGTACCCACTAAAAATAGAAAATCAATTCCAATATCAACGTAACTTTTCTTTTTACAATTATATCTAAAGAACTAATTCAATATCAGGAAAATAAATAAATGAGATGGTAAAACGTGTTTTAATTAATCTAGAAATGTTATAAGCATACAATTTTATTCGTAATATTCACTGAGGGTGAAGTAAAGAGAACACACTAGCAAATATGGTTGAACTTACTGCTCTCCTCTATACTATGTTCATTTCCAGGTGGAGTTTGCTAGTCTCTCCTCTTCACCCCTTACCTACTACCGTCATCGTTATTGGGATAATAATATCGTTTCGCTACGCTGCTTTCCAAACTATACAAGATGGACTACTCAGCACTAACATTGAGTTGGTTTTGAGAACTTTTGCTGCTCTTGTTTTCACGACTGTGAGCGTGGGCGTACTTACAGAGCAGCAGGGTGAGCAGTACGAGGTGGGGAAACTGTCTTCTAATAAAGTATTGAGCATTCTGGATGAAGAACCAAAGCTGGATAACTTGTCAACAGAAGGAATCACTACGGTATGTTCAGGTAGATATAGGCCTCATTTAATTTTGAGAAACATATACACATATACATATATTATTATATGTATAATGTATATAATATAGTAAAATATTGGTGAGTAAATATTGGTGAGTAAATATTGGTGAGTGGGTGAAACCATACAATTTCCCCCCAGAAATATATATTTTTTTGTTGTTGTTTTTCAAATCCCATGTGGTGATTGATTATTATGGCATTGGAGACCCTTTAATAAAAAACAAAAAACAAAAACAACAACAACAGCAAACTCTGCCAGTGTTTGTAGCTTGGAGTTGTTGTTGTTGTTGTTTAGTGACTGATACTTCATATAGACTAAATTTGTATAAATTGAATACTACTGATGCTACCACTACCTGAAAATTTGAGGTGAGAAAGTATTTTGTAGTAGTTACCTAATTAAATTTCAATGATTAGCAATTAGAAGATTAAGCAACATTATCATAGTGGTAAAAAGCAACTTTCATGACATTAATTAAATACTATTTAACCCTTTCCTGCTGGTAACTGCTTTCATGCATAATTAGACCCGATAGACTTCTTTATTTAAAAAAAAAATTTTCTGACTAATACAGTCAGCATTTCAAGGTCTTCCTACATATAGCATTCATAAGGGGCTTTACCAACCGAAAATATAATATAAAGAATAAAAACATAATTGATTCTTTTAACATTTTACCCGAGGTCGTCAATCTCGACCATCGACATTAATTCCAGCATAACCTAACTTGGCAGGCTCGCTCACTATTTGCACTCAAGCATCACTAATTTAAGACAATAATTTCTAGTACATAAATAGTTCATAAATTTTGGCTCCTGTCACATGTTATATATATATATATATATATAATTAATTATATATATAAATATATATATATATATTATATTATATCTATATGTATATACAAGGATGACTTTGAAGGTAAAGTGGAGATCAACAACATCACCTTTGCTTACCCCACTCGAAATGATGCCAAGGTACTCAGAAATTTCAGCACATCTATATCTCCCTCCAAAACATTGGCTCTGATTGGCCCCAGTGGAAGCGGCAAGAGCACGATCGTTTCTCTACTGGAAAGGTTTTATACTCCAGAAAAAGGGACCATCCTGATAGATGGAAGTGATATATCCATGTTTAATGTCCGCTGGTTGAGGTCTAAGATTGGAATAGTCTCCCAGGAACCTGTTCTTTTTGACATGACCATTGCAGAGAACATCAAATATGGAAGTTGGGACAAAGAAATAAGTGAAGATGATGTGATTGAAGCAGCCAAAGCTGCGAACATTCATGACTTCATAATATCCACAACGAGGGTAATTAATAATAATTTGTTTATTTTTTTCCTAAGTACAAATAATTCACCATCATGATAATCTGACCCTGAAGACAGGTAGCTATTCCTCAGTTTTGAAACATAGTGGCACTAATTATAAAAATAATTATGACGGTCATGTTAAATACTTATTCCCATTTTTAATTGCTGACACAATAGATTAAGATTTGTTTACCAAACTCTTTACAACTTATTTTTCCTATTATTATTTTTTCTCTAAATTTATTTAGGGATATGACACCAAAATTGGACCTAGAGGTGATTTGCTGAGCGGCGGTCAAAAGCAGCGTGTCGCAATTGCCCGTGCCATCCTCCAGAACCCTCCCATTCTACTGCTGGATGAAGTGACCTCTGCACTGGATGAGCACACCGCCGAGCTGGTCCAAGATGCTTTGAACAAATTAAAGTGTGGTCGCACCACCATCTTCATCACTCACCAGCTGGAAATTCTGGAGGATGCTGACAAAATTGTCGTCTTAAAACGAGGAAAGGTGGTAGAGGAAGGAAGTCCAGCCGAGCTTTCGAAGAAGAAAGGCTACTACTACAAAGTAGTTAACATGAAATATTTTTAGAATACATTTGACTCGAATAGTTGTATTCAATCTATCAGCACTAGAAGTTGTGTACTTTTAAGTATATCATGCACTGTACATTTTATTAGTATTATGTAACTCGCATAACAACAACACAATAACACAACAACAACAACACAACAGTGTAGACCTTACTAGAGTGAATTACTCCAGTAATAAAACTATAAAAATGAGCTAACAAGAAACCACATAATTGAACTGATGGTCCAGCTGCTAAAATAATATGTAAAACACTTTCATAGAAAACCTAGTCTGTATACTCATCAAAGATCAAACAGATTAGAAAAGTCTAAATAGATGTCTTTGTGAATGATATTAAATTTGTGTGAAAAAAGTATATTGCAGAAGTAAATAATGTGGCACTTGCAATGATACCAATTAGGTGACACCTACTGTATATATTTTCACTATCTCAATTAGGCAGTGGATAACCAATTGGCCCAATAGAGCAATTACTTGAAATATCAAACCTCCCCCCTCATCATGACACATAGCTTCCTCCCCCCACTCCCTCAAACATTGCCGACTATTACATGATAGCTCATGAAATCAGATTGCCACTGTTCTGAAGCACGTCTTACACATTCATTAATTCCTTTTTTTATCTCATTGTACTAGTTCATTACACTTAGCTAAGGTCTAACAACAGAATAATTATTTCCTGAATGTTTACTCTTAACACAATTCAATTAAACTTGGCTTTGTACAATACATTGTGTATTAACTAATCCCCCCCCCCCCCCCCCCCCCAAAAAAAAAAAAAAAGAAAAGAAAAAAGTGTATCTACTTTAATCATACAACAGCTATAGGTGCCACTAACAATGGCTGAATGGCTGAATAGCAATAGATTGTAATGAGTTCACATTTGTATTGTCATATTGAGCAGTGACATCCAAAATTCAAGTCGGAAGTAATCATTTATAATTAAGACCAGTGATAGTAGCTATAAATGATATTGATAAGCTAATTCATTATGTATGTATATATATTATATAATTACCAACTACAATTTGATAATAATTTCACAATATTAAGTGGAATGAATTCTTTAACATATACAAACTGATTTATCTTGTCTATGAGATGCCAAACAACCCAACTGCTGATTGTACATCACCCAAGAATGAGACTCGTGAGGTATAGGTTTAAAGAATGCAGAATTTACGGCATATGAGCTGTACGAATGCACTGAGAACTTGGCATTCCCCATGAGATAGAAATCCAGCCAAGTAGCCAAGTATCCTTCCACACTAGGCTCTCTGTTCTTCCCGCAGCTCTTTTGATTGGCGGAGTGAATAAAGCCAAAACTGCCATATACAATGTTATTCCCGGCATAAACAGTATCTACAAGGTGTCTAACTAGATGGGTATCTGTACTCATGTAGATGTATTTGTCAGGCCCAAGAATTTCATCTCTGAGTTGTATGGCATGTTGGATGAAGCAGTGCCACTCTCTCGTGTGGTAAAAGAACTTCCATCCTGAGTTTATGTACCGTGTCGCGAAGCTTTCTTGTTCTTCCGTTCCCATGAACCCTGTCCTCATGTGAAGTGATAAATAGTCTTGCTCACCGATCCCTAGTTGCTGCTTGTAAAGCTCAGCAATGTCGACCAAATCTTGAGGAAATTTGAACAAATAGGTGAAGATGTAATGGCTGAGATACAGCCAAGACTGGCTTATCTGAATGTGCCCACTGTTCACCTCTGGGATTTCGACAATCTTATGCATGCCAAGCCTATGCATCCAGTTGTACCAGAGAGGTTCATATTTGGCATAAATAGTGTTGTTATGGTTACTATTAGAAAAAATATCAGTTAATCCCAGTTTTTTCATTCCCTGATCGATCAACGGGCCGAAGTCCACCATCGAGTGATTGTCAAGGTACATGTTGAAAACAAGAACTTGTCCAGTAACTGCAATATGCTCAGTGTTGCTGAACAGATCTTTTCCAAACTCTATATACTCAGATTTGGTCCAACCAAATCCAAAAGTAGATGTTGAATCCCTGATTAAGTGAACGTCACAGTTTCCTCCTAGTCCACATATTCCCTTCTGCTCGTCATAGTAACTCCAGTCTATTTCTCCTGGGAGCAAGTATTTCGCACTTTGATTGAGTCTGGATTCCCAGTGTACCAGAAAGAGCCTGTCAGACATCATGGCAAGTAATAGGAAGAACTGTATTCTGAACAGTTGGTCCCCCATTCCCCCACATCTAGCTTGAGAGCAAGACCAAGTTAGAGTCCTGACTGAAGTACCTTTAGACTCTTTCAATTCAGCCAGTGTTTTGTTATGGAAAGCCCTGTAGCTGGCCAGGTATTCAAGGAAAATTTTCCATTCTTGCTTGTCTGCAAAAAGGTCGTTGTCCGCCTTGAAGAAGCTGGCAGGTCGCTGTCTGAAGTCCTCTTTAACTTCATAGTGCAAAATGTTCCTGGGCTTGTAAACGCTGCAGGGTTTAACCCGCAGTGATAAATACAGAGCTATACACAGCAGAATCGCACCAGCGCAAGCATACTTAAAAACACTCTTCATAGCTCAAAACTTCACGCATTTCCGAACGCGCGGTAATAAGTGCAGCTCAAAACTTCACGCATTTCCGAACGCGCGGTAAGAAGTGCAGCTAGCGTCGCTAGAAGAGGATGTAGAGGCCAGGGCTGTGGGCTTGATTAATTCCGCGGTCACTTCGTGGTTTGTTAGAGCTACTCGAGGGAAGAGTCAAAATAATTACTGTAGACTAATGGCTTCATCAAAATAATTAAAAAAAAAAATTGCATTAATTAACAGCGCTTCCCATAGAGGAATTTTGAACCAAAGAGTATCTTGGTTTGCTAAAGTAAAACAAATATAATCTTAGCAGCATAGACACTGTGTTGGGTATTATGTGCAACTTTCAACTCCACCAATGCGTTTAGCAATCTAATAGTGGCACAGACTATTATTGCTGCTAGCCAGACATCCAGATTGCCATCAATGAATATCTTCTCATTTATTTCAGCATCAAAATTTATAAAAAAATAATAAAAACTGGCTATTGAAACTGGTTTTCATAAGCTAAAAATTTTCATAAGCTAAATTGTAGAGTGGCGATAGTCTCGCGTAGCCAGACCCTTTACCAATCGCCCGCGTAGCGATTGGTAAAGGGTCTGGCTACGCGAGACTAGAGTGGCGAGGTGTACTTGTAACGCCAAATCGGGTCCTACCCAAAATCGGTCCCCCGGACTGAAATTGGCTGCTAAAAACTGTCCGGGACCACAATTGGCTGCCGAATTCAGTCCGGGCGGACTAAATATGGCTGCCAGATGTGGTCCGCTTTGCCAAATTTAGTCCCACCAAGCCCAGAGGAAAAAAATCAATTGTGTGATTAACTGGAGGTGGTGAGTTATATCAGTATAGTTATAATGTTAAGACTGCTCTTTAGTACTCCTTGTTGATGAGTTTACCTTTCAAATCCCCCATTCTCATATGATAAATACCTATAATAGTATATTCAATAAATTATAAGCTTCAAGACTTCATCATAGTGCATATGTTTGACTACCTTGAACAATGCAGAAGCTACATTATCAAAATATTTTACGTTTCATAGGAATTTCGGATTCCTCAACAAAATTTGTGAAATAATCTGTTATAGTCAAGATGTATCTGTTTCCTTGATGTGATGCAGGAGAGATGGGGCCAATGAAGTCAATACAAATGTGGTGCCATGGTGACACAACTGGTCTGGATGGAGCTCTGGAGTAGATTGGCTTAATTTGCCATAGCACAGATCACAATTACTAACCTGGATATATCACAATTAAAAAATAACAACATTCTTTGTCATCAGTTGACCACACTCACTTCTGTATGAGTTTATTTATTTGCTTACCAATTTATTAACGTCATTGACCATTCCCTGCCACATAAATCGCTCACTAACTCTTGATAAAGTCTTTTTCGTGCCTAAATGTCCAGAAGTGGGATCACTGTGGCATGATGCTAGAATTCAGATCTCTCATCCAAATCAGTAATGTAACGAACATAAGTTATGAAAGTCATTATGAAGTTTTCTCCTTTTTTAATCACAATATTTAATAGTAACATTTAACTCGAACAGTAACATTTTTAACTAAAGCTTTTTTTTTAAATGTTTTGAACAGCCCTTGGTTAATCAGGTCTCAATAATTATAAACTTTACATGATGTATTTTGTTGTGGAAGAACATATAGCTACAAACATTCCTGTTAGAAACTCTGGAACCCAGTTATCTAAAAAGTTAGTACATCGCTATCTATTGCAAATTTATACAACTGTAAATATTCTTTGAAACTTGTAAATGCCTTCATGTATATCCAAACTGAAGCATCTCCCTTTTAATTCCGGTATAATCTAAGTCATCATCCAATAATGCTATTAGTGTGGTTTGGTTGAAAGATTCCAGTACTAAAAAGTATCTTAAATGCTTAGTTTTAGTTTTTTCCCTTGAAGATTTAGCTAATTTTTCTTCAATATTATGAGTAGTTTTAGTTATACTATGAAGCCCTTTATAATTCACATTTGTATTTAATTCGAGCGCACCCGGGCGGACCGAAATTAGCAGGGCGGACCTATCTTGGCTGCCAATTTCAGTCCGGCCGGACCGTATTTTGCGGGGGACCAAATTTCGCGTGACATACTCCACTATCATACCTGGGTATTCTTGTTTAATAAAAATGTCAACCTGTCTGCGACGAGAAGGTGTCAATCAGTGTGCATTAGAGTGTGCTTTTGGTGGCGCAGATTAGCATGCTGCAATTCAATAAAAACAACAACAACAAAAACAAAAATTGTATCATACTTTACCAGATAACTTGAATCCGTACTTTACCTGATCGATATGAACAAGCGTCTTGAGGACGAGTTTATGTTGCAGAACATTAGACAGCATGCTATGGTGAACAACGATATAGCGGAGCGGTGCTTCTCCTCTTGCGTGGGGGGCTTGACTGACAGGACCATGAGCGACGGAGAGAAGAGCTGCGTCGACAAATGCGCAGCCAAACTTATCCAAGCCACCACGAGAACAGTTTTCAAAGTAGCTGAAAACAAACCAGCCGGTGTAGGCTCTCAGCCCAACTCCCCTTGGCCGCGATAACTGTGGCTAGGAAGATGTCAAAAAAAAAAAAAAAAGTCCACCAATAATTCAGCAGAATGCTGTGTCAGCACTATTACAAACTAAACTCCATTTCATCATTGTGTTTATATAAGAACTTCATTGTTTCACTGAATCAGTAAGGTTCTCCAGTGATTTGAAAACACAGCGTCTTACTAATAGCAACTCCATCTGCATATCAGAATCTGAAGTTACAGTAACAGATCTCTTTACATTTCACTTGCAAAAATTTTATGAGTTGAGTTTACATGATTCCAATTTCTAAAAATAATGTGTAGTATTTACAGGCACTGATAGTTTTGAGTTTGTTACACACTGATAGTTCTGAACACATTGAAGCCAGTGAGGGCAGTAGTGATCAATACACCAGTGAGCTGAGGATGCCAGTGAACTTCCTTCACTTCTCTCTGACCCTGATGGATAAACAGAAGCTGCGGGGGCACAGACACACCCCCACTGGCGTCGTCACCACCTTCCCCGCCCACTTTCACGGTTTCCGAAGAATCTGGTTCTACCGAGAGGTCCCACTGGATGACCTGGTCATCTTCACTGGCAGAAGTGAACACAGTGCTGTCTGTCGGGTGCCACTCGAGGGAAGTGACTGGACGAGTGTGGTGCTTGAATACTGCCACCGCATCACCTCTGAAACATCAGGAAGATTAAATATTAACTTATATAATAACATAGTGCCAGCAAATACCCCCACCATTGTGACGCTCAACGTACTTACTGCTGCAAACTAGGAACAGAGTAGCATAAGGTATTTTATACTCAACCACTTGGTTTAATTATATCAGTCTGCTTAGTTTCTTGACCCGTATGTATGCACACCACCGCTGTCGTCGTTACTGACAACTCTTTACCAACCCGGCTTGTTTTAGTCACACCACTGCTGTCGTTATAACTGACAATGCTTCACCAACCTGCTTTATTAATACACCACCGTTGCTGTTGTTACTGACGACACCCTACCGACCCACATTGATGACACTTTACCAACCTGGCCCAGCCCATCATGTTACTGACAGACAAGCATACTATAATTGTATAGATTATATTACCTACAAATTGGACACACTATTAGGGTGAACCAGTGTGGTAAAACAAACTAAACAAAAACAACAACAGCAACAACAAACAAAAAACAACGAACAAACAAACAAAACAATTCTATCCATATGTCTGATGCCTCATTCTCGTGCTTGCTAGTTTAATTCAATGACATTGTTGGACACCATATCCAACTGAGACCAGAATTTGGTAAGAAAAATATCTTACTCACAAGTTGCTCTCTCCCTCCCTCAATATCAAGGGGAAAAAAAGTGCACTCACTTGCCGAATTGCCTGAGGTCCCACACCTTGATGATGCCATCGTCTCCACCTGATAACAAGAAAGGTTCTTTACGATTCCAAGAGATAACGTTGACATCACTGTTGTGGGCGTGGCAGGTCAACATATTAGCTCTGTCTGGAGCAGCTCGGCAATCCCAAATCTTCACAGTCTGATCAACTGAGCAGGACGAGAAAACCTGAATGTGAAAAATAAATACATAAAAATATATAAACAAACACAAGCAATCAAAACAGAACCATAGCAACCACGAATAATTTACACTAAAATTATCCCAGCATACATCATGTACTTTGACCCCCGCATTATTGTGTTCACTTTATTGTCTATTCATTTCAAACTCTGCAAAAACTGAATCTTTTTGTTAATAAGCCGTAGACTTGCTGGCAAACTGCTCTCGAATAGACGGCCCTCTATGAATATGATTAGCTGGTAACGTGCATTCTGTTGGCCACGGCTGTAAAAGAATAGAGCTGCTAGTTCTCCTGTTTCATTCTAAAATTGCACTCCCCACTGGAAGTGCAAATAGTTCTAGTGTCGACCCCGCTGCTGTTTCAATCAGTCTAATGTAGTGAGAACTATTTAAGGCGGTTGGGCGTAATAAAAAAAAAATCTTAAACAGCTATGGGCCATCCAATCAGACCTAGCCACCAAAGTGCAGGTATGACCACTGCACACACTGAAAAACAAACAAACAAACAAACAAAACAACAAACAAACAAAAACAAAAAACAAAAACAACTGCAATAATAAGATGAAGCCCAATTGAAAGTAATTATAGAGGATTCAACAGATAACCGATATTCCATCTAGAATCAGAGCCAGTAACCGATAGATATTTGACTACATTTTTAACATTCAATTTTTACATAATTGGAAATATTATAAATTGTTGATGAATAGATTCAAGAAGTCTTTTTTTAGGTGCATATGAATAACACAATTTCTGCTCTTTGTGCTCTAGGTGGCTTCGTATGTGAAGAATACTTAATGATACAGCAGCAGAGTGCTATACTGGCACTATGATGAATAGAAAACATCTTTTCGTGCTTCAGTAGCAGCAACAAAGTATTGGAAAATTTGGTGACCTCTTCTAGGATATTGCTATTTCATTGCTCGTCCTCTAAGCTCTAGGCAAACTCAATTATTATCAGCATTAATATGACACATACAAAAATTATTTTTATCGATTAATTATATCAACAAGGCAGGGAGCATTAGCGACCGATACCTGTATCTAGTATTTTGATACCACGAACGGTATTTTAAAGAAATCTGTAGCCACACAATCTCCCACTGACAGCACTCCGGTAAGCTTTACATCAACACTATTAGCTAATGATTTAGCTAGCACAATAAAGTCACAGTTACCATATTTTATTCCTGTGGACTAACCATAGTCAAGGGCAAGCACTTGCTATAAATGATACAACAGTAGCTTAACAAAGGAATTAGTATTCATTCAGCAAAACCAATAAGAATCCAAATCAGGAACTTTCTGACAAATAGCTATACAGTTAGTTTACCTCGTTTGGATTGTCTGTGCCTTTTATTCAGGGCCCATTTATAGTCCCAAAAACTTCTAAAAAAATTATGTTGACTGCAGAAATACACAGAGAAACTTTGACAGCTCCCAAATAGCAGGGCTGCGTGCCTGTCCAGTAGGATCAGGTGTAGTTTGAGTTGCCGTGTGGATTCCATAGTGACTGCCTTCTCACTAGCCTACAAAGAGATTGTAGCACCAAGCCTCTGCACTGAAACAGTGTCTTAGTCTCAACCATGAAATACTAATTCAAATATTCTGAGCTTCACTTAATGCATGTAAGAATATCATTACTTATTTTCAACCTCCAGGAAAGTTTTTATTTTTATTTTAAGAATCGGTCCTGCTCCATTACCAGGAAAATGCGACCAAGTGCAGGAGCATGTTTGGGATTCCATCCAGGTAGCTGACATGGGCACTCAGTACGAGTATCCATGCACTGATGAGGCGAGACACTGCATTGCTCTCTAACAGTCAGCCTAACCATTGATCTATTGTTGCAGATATAGTACTCATGCTCTGGTGATATTGCCTTAATTATGGAAGAGGAATTTCAAGTTGTTGTGGAAGAGGTTGGTATGTTTATTAAAGTGCATGCTGGTCATTATATTCTTGCTGGAACAAAAGGAAATATAATCATGAATGCCAGTGCAACCCTTTACCTGACCTCCTACAGAGTTGGACATGATCACTGGATCTGTGAACTCCATCACTGTGAAGGACTCTCTGGAGGTCTGCTGTCCTCATCTGTCCTTTGAACTCCAACCAGCTCCAGTGCATGGATGCTGGCAGGAGTTCGCTGGTTCCAGAAATGTAGCCATAGTTACTGGTCCATCTCGTGAAGTCCCCTTGAAGATAATCGTCCACAATGACTCTCAGTCAGTTCTAGCCCTTTGATGTGGTTGCTACTCCAGTACTTGGTGTATGGCGATGTCTGTATGTTTTGATGTGTAGCCATGTTGAGTGCCATAGGATGCTGCCATGGTGGCTAGACTGTATATTTCTAATGTCTTCTCCCAGTATGTGGAGTCTGATGAAAATATATTGGTTTCCCTTAATGATACAAAGCTGGCCCTTTTAGTTTGGATGTTCCACGCACATTCATTAGTAGGCATACTTAACCATTCCTCGGCTAAAGACTGTGATTCCAAACTTGTCCTGTCCATTGCGAAGGTAGAGGCGGAGGCAAATATGGATACATCGACATCGGATCGAAAGGAATTAGGAAGTTTGTTTTAAATCACACTTGTAACTAGAGCTGGGCGGTATATCGATATTCAGGATCATACCGGTAAATATCGGAATACCGTTATCGATATCGAGGCGATTCTTATATCGAAATATCGAAAAACGGTCCGACTCTGTAAAATGCGGGCATTCGCGCGCCAATTAATGACTCAAATTTAGACGCGCGAGCGAGTCACGAGCAATAGAGCAGCTGCCTTTTAGCTAGTTCAAGCAAAAAGTGGCTGAGGGATTCGACTTCGAGCAGGAGCTGAAGGCCAGAAAGGGCCCTACTAAATCGGTCGTCTGGAACTACTTGAACTTCATGTATGGCTACTGAATCAATCACTCAATCAACCACTCCGTCAAAATGCAGCAAATCACCAGCTACAACAAACACTTCAAAAGCTGATACAAGCAAAGAAGCTATGAAGCCACTGGCTCAGCAGAAAGAGAACAGAGCATGTCCCGAGAAACTCCACTTGGGCTCCAGAGGTGATGTGGCAGTATTTCAGTCACAGTGTGGGGAAGAGCGAATGGACACTATGGAAGACTACAACATACATACACCACTTCAAGAAGCAGTAGAAGGAGGAAGACCAAGTGCAATGGTAACTGGCACAAAATAATGGAAGAATTTTTTTTTATAACTTTGACACTTAAAAACTTTCAATTGTTACGGTTCTATTATTATTGATATAGTTAGCAGTCATAAAGGAGGTTACCAAATAAAACAATAAGTTGGGGGGAGGTGCTTTGAAGAGTATTTGGGTGCTTCATGAGGATTTGCTAACTTGTAATAAGTGGGGATGAGCACAAGTACAAGTATATTGGTCTTGTACATAAGTACCAACTGAAGTACATATGGTTGGATTTGGGAAAACTGGAGCAGTATGCATTTCATTGGCTTTTAGGAAGTGACATGTGCTTGGGGAGAATACTTTCAGCAGACAATGAATTGGTTCATAATTTTTTGTCGAAGAAGGTAAAGAAAAATGTATAAACACACTGTGGGTCTGCAAGTCAGTCTCTTTAAATGCCCAGTCTCAGAATCACAATGTCGTCCTGGAAACTTCCCTTTATTGCAGAAGCTCCTGGACTTTGAAGGGTTCGGTACACTGCCACTAGAGTTACTACAGTTCAGGACTGATGCTGTGGAACGTCACCTAACTTAATAATCGTACTTACACGCATATTCTTCGTTTCATCACACTACACGTCGTCGATGTCTTTATGTTTATATTTTTGCATTTTATTCTTAGTTACCAGTTGTTTGTTATATTCAGCAACTCAAACGTCTCAAACTCTTATCTCTCACATATTATACTGTATTGTGGTTCCTGCACTTGTCTGGAAATATTTTATTATTAAAATATACAGTCGGACGAGATACAACGTCTGGAATTTACGACTCCAAGTAAAAGGAGCAGATCTTAAGATCTACATAGATTGCGCTTGGGAATACCTAAACTGAACAACTACTCTTGAGTGGCCACTCCTCAGTTCCTGATGCCAATCCCTGAGTAGGGTGGAATGTGGCTTAGAAGAATAATTAGTTATATTTAAAGCAAAATGGTGATATAGAATGGTGTAGTGCAAACTGAGTAGTAACTGAAAGTGGGTATGCTCAAGGACAGTATATATTGTAATGAGTAGTGTGAAATAACAACCAACTGTAGTGTACATGGATGGAAGGCAGCCATAAAACCGGGAAAAGTGGCAAGTTCCTGGGATGAGCACCAGCATTTGTGTGTAGCTGTGTGTTTGAGCTGCTCAAACCTGGATGGAAGGCAGCCATGGAAAAGTGGACAAGTTTAGCAGACAGATGAGCACTAGCATTTGTGTGTAGTTGTGCAATGAGAAATAACAACATGAAATGTGGAGTTATTTCACAAGTCATGGTCATTGGCGAGCGAGCGAGACACTCTCAGGGTTAACGCAATCGAGATTTCGCTATATTTATTCAGCGAGCGAGCGAAGCTGACTATCAGTCGTGTTCAATTGAGATTTCAGATATATATATATGTATGTATACGTACGTCAAAATAATTCGCCCGCACTTCTAATTACGTAAGTTAGGTAAAGCGTTCACAGTTCCAGTATTTTTCAATTAACTAGTGCGGAGAATCCTGCTGCACTGCCTTACGCAACTTTGTTTCAACCAGAACGTTTATAGCTACTCTCTTCTTGAAACAATTGTGAAGTCTTTGTCAAGCTGCGCTTCTTTGCCACTGCTTTCGAAGTTTATTTAGGTAATTCTTCTATTGTTAACTCTTCATGCCTAATCATTGCTATTATTTAGCGATTTCCTTCACAAATCATCTTTACCTATACTTATATATTTACTAGGTGTTTGAGCAGAGAAGAGGGCTACAATGCATGGGTCACTTCCGTAGTCTGGGATCAGAGACTTTAGATTCTCTGATGCTAACTGAGAATGGAAAGGGTTACACTAACTGTGCACTACAGTTAGATGTAATTTCTGTCCTATTTTTCTGTAAAAAGAGTCTGCTCGCTTGCCATGCATTTGGCTATTCAAGCACACCACTAGTTTATCTGTTTATGGGGTACGTAAGACTTCTGTTTTTTACAAGTTAGGTAAAACGTTCACAGTTCCAGTATTTTTCAATTAACGAGAGGGAGAATCCTGCTGCACTGCCTTAAATGGAAAGGGTTACACTGTGCACTACAGTGCTATTCAGAGCGTGCACCACTAGTTGGCGAGGGAGCGTAGCGAGCGAGACACTTACAGGGGTAACACAATCGAAAATCGGGGATGTTAGTTTATTTATTTATTGGCGAGCGAGCGAAGCGAGCGAGACACTCTCAGGGGTAACACAATCGAGATTTCGCTATATTTATTTATTTATCTGTTTATGGGGTACGTGAGACCTCTGTTTTCGCACGCGCTTCTAATTACGTAAGTTAGGTAAATCGTTCACAGTTTCCAGTGTTTTCAATTAACAGCTCTGAGATTCCTTAGTGGCGGGTGGAAAGTCATGCGCAATCTTGTCCTGGTTATAACCCGTGGCGCAACTATTTACGTGAAAATACATTGTCCACTAACTACTTACTACTGCGAAGGTTAATCTGTGTAGGTGCCGTTCCAGTTGTGTCAAAGCATTGATTGTTACACCACTTCTTAGCTAAAGAATATCACAAAAGAAAACTTTAATAACGTGTAATTGTTTTGTTTTGTTTTTTTCCTTCATCCAAGCAGTTGCAGAGTTGTCACTATGGCCACTGAAATTCCTTTACCAAGTAGCGAAATTTAAAAACTGGACCTTATTTTCAGTAGCTTCAGTGTTCGAAGTCAAAATCATTCATATAAAAATAGTATAGTCTTTAGGCTCGCTCGCCATTTGTGCTCAAGCACATCACTAGTTTATTTGTATATATGTATGGACGTACGTAAGGCATTTTTGTACTTTGAACCTCGCGTTTTTTGTGTTAGTTCGGTTGTCGACCCCGTCCCAAACTTCACTAAACAGAATCCTCTGTTTATCGATCAGTACCCGTATCACCCTAGAAATTGAATTGTTTACCGTTTTGAATTCTTTTGCCGGTGCAGTTCAAACTTGACAACTTAAGGGACTTCCATTTCTATTCGAGTTAGTGGGGGTGGTAAGTCAATGCGCTCTTTGTCATGGTTATAAGCCGTGCGCACAGTGTTTACCTGAAAATACATTGTCCACTAGACTACTGCGAAGGTAAGTCTGTGTAGGTGCATGTCCAGCTGTGTCAAAGCATTGTGTGTTACAACCACTACTTAGCTAAAAAATATCACAAAGAAAACTTTTAAATAACATGTATTGTTTTGTTGTTGTTTTTTCCTTCAATTCAAGCAGTTGCAGAGAGTTGTTACTATGGCACTGAAATGCCTTTACCCTGTAAGCTAAATTTAAAAACTGGACCTTATTTCAGTAGCTTCAGTTTTAGAAGTCAATAAAAATAGTATAGTGTTTAGGCTCGCTCGCCATTTGTGCTCAAGCACACCACTAGTGTTAGTTTTGTACATATGATGGGTGGTGTTACAAATAATGGTGAAGGTTTAGGTAGTACAGTAGGACCTCAGAATAAGTCCTGGTGCTGGTGCTATGTTTGGGTGCTATGTTTGCTGGAATGCTATGTTTGGGTGAGGCGGTGGAGTTGCTATGTGTGGCCACCCTTAAAAAATTTATTTGTGTCTAGTGATTGTGAAGGTTTGGTGGGTGGGGGCAAAACAGCTTCTTTTGCATGCAGTGGCAAACCTTACAAACCACACAAAACAGCTGCTTTTGCAGTGTGGTCTGTGCAAGGCAAACTAGATCCGGACATTAATTTATTCCCCACCAATACCCCACCATCTGATAATACAGTAGTAGCAGAAGTATACTTTGCGAAGTTGTAGTGTTTTAGTTTAGCTTCTTGTTGTCTCATATCTGTTTACAGCAACTCTCCCTCACGCAGCAAGGTGCACCAGGCTGCCTCTCCTCCTGTAGCCGTTCTCTGAACTCTGCTCACCTGCACTCAAGTGGATGGATATTATACCAGGCTCGATTTCTGCGGAGCGAAGACTTCCCAAGCTGCGCAGATCTAATACCTTCACCTATGGCTATCTCCAATAAACTGCTCTCTCTTCTGACTCTCTTGTTTTGTTGTATTGATGTTTGTTTACTCTTGATATAGGCGGGCTCTTTTTAGAACCAATACAATCTAATTGAAAAAAAAAAATTGCTCGCGTACTCGTAGTACGAGATATGGGGGTGGCTATTTCTTAAGAATTACGAGTGGAATAGAAGTATCCAATTTTGAATCAGTTTTTCTTGGAATCAAATAATGAGAACGACTATATTTTTTGCACACGTGTAGAACACAAAAAAAAGGAGGGCACCACAATTTGAATTTTTCAAAATCTTATAAAAGGAAAAAAATGTAAATAAATCATAAAGTAATATTGAAATGGAAAAAAACTCGTTGTCTTGCCCTAGAGTATCGTCTTGGCTAGCGGCGTACGAAATTCTGGAGCTCCAACTTGCCGCACCGCTCCAAAAAGTTGTTTCAAAGTTTTACATCGGGGCCATGATATTTCCTTCAGATTCACTCCAAAGTCGGTGTGCAGTATCTTCGGCAGGTACTTTATCCTTCTAGTACAGTAGAGTAGCCCTGCAAATAAAGAAAGTAGCAGAATCGTGCTTAGCAACCAACCGGGTAAAAATTGCGTGGGCGGTG
>WLWD01006052.1_pt1 | contig 43648 bp, 29 predicted proteins | sample 6712731 | NCBI WGS metagenome assembly WLWD01 (sample SAMN12718690, study PRJNA576275) | sponge metagenome | isolation source: marine sponge | host: Mycale hentscheli | place: New Zealand: South Island, Marlborough, Capsize Point | collected 2014-11-01 | reverse complement strand
ATGACACCACAAGCAATTATGACGACCTGGTAACAAATATTCTTTGAACTAATTCAGTGTAATATGCTGACGTTACATACCACTTGCCCCACTAAGGCCATACATTCGACACAAGAACTCATAGTCTCCAGACAAGAACAAGTGAACTGTACATTCCCTAAACAAAAATGATTTAGTTTTAATTTTTGGTGCTATTTATGTTTACAACTTCATCATACTTAATCTGCATTCCTTGCGCCTCCTTTACGTGTTCTTGATACATGTCCAGAGCTGTATGGAGATTTGTGGTCGTGTCTGAGGCCTTAAAAATGGAGAGAAGACACGTCTCCTTGATTGAATTGGGTGCCCTGGTGTTTACAAGCTGCAGGGTAAGCTTGAAGCTACCGTGCCCTTTGTCTCCACCCAGCTTCAACCAAATTTGACCAGAGGGTATGCCTCCTTTATGCCAAGTCAAACCAGGACCACTATTACAAGGTAATTTTTGATATGTATTTTATAATGAACAATTTTTAAATAGTTTTTACCTATCGTGTCTTTCTATGGTATCTGCAATGGCAGCAATTAAATTTGGACGGTAGCAAAAGGGAACATCCCGAATTTCCTCCTTGGTCTTATCAGGAGAAAAGGTAAAGGGAGCTCGTTCAGCAACAAAGTTGTCACCCACAATTTCTTTTGCTACCTTTCGCTGCTGCCTCTCGCTAGCTATGGAAATGTTCAGGGATTTAAACCATCTATACAAAGAGTAGTTCAAAATAAGAGCATACAAGTATGACAATGCAATTTTGTTGTTGTCATTAGAGTTACCTTCTAAGGACCCTCAGCTTTGTCCAGGGGATCGAGAGATCAGCCTTCATAGCAAGAGCATGATCTACTGGGATAGCAAGGGGAAGTTGTACCTGCTGGAGAAGTTCTTCGCGCTGAACTTTAGTCAGGCAGTTGACCTCAGCAGCTAACTGAGAGGTGCCATCACCTCCGCTGGTAACTTCTCGTACAGTCTCCAGAACACCGGCCCTTCTTTTGACTGTCCTGCTGCTAGCTTCACCACTTGCTATCCGACACCCTGGAACTTGCATTAGAGTGATTGGCTATATAGTTGGATAGCGCATTACGTAAGTACAACATTGAGCAATGTAAATAAGTACTGTATTTATTATTGTTATTATTATTATTATTATTATTGTCAATATTATTATTATTATTATTGTCAATATTACTGTGTTATTGTTATTGTTGTTGTTTTGTGGTTCCTACCTGACCACTGGTTGGCACTTTTATAACTCCAGATGCATTGGAAGCACTTTCTCCATGGCGAATGAGTCGCCTGATTAAGTGCTGAGCTGCTTTCACTTCTGTGGGAGTTGCTGGTTCTGTGGGTGGCTTGCTGAATATATCTTTCAGCGTCACCTTAGATGGTGAGTCAGTGTTCACCATGTAGGACTTACATCTGCTATCAAGATGTCTTTGGTAGTCCTGAAGCTGAACGGTTTTTCCACACCTTCTGATGCAGGACACAAGCAACTCGGATAGCAGGGACATGAACAATGGTGGAGCAGCACTTATAGTTTCACTGTTCAATGTGTGGCTGAAGCAGCATGGACAATTTAATGAGTAAGCAATCTGGATACTCTCACAACAACACTGTGAACAGATTGTCTCTCCACAGGTAAGAGATACGGGATTAGCTGCTACTTCACAGCAGATGCAGCAAAGGAGCTTGTTCACAGCTGAAGAAGATACAAATTGAGGATGTGGATCTTCTTTTGGAAAAGGGGATAGTGCGAGGGATCTGATGTAGATGATCACAGCCTTGGGTGTCTCTCCACTGGGTCTGCCCCTTCCTACCACTTTTCTGGCTGCTTTCCTTCCTCCTTTGGCAGACTGTAAGAAGTTTAAGCATATCTGTGAAGTGAATAATGTAGTTTAAAATTAATTAAAAGCTAATTTATAATTAGTAATGCACTTGAGCTGGCAAGAAATATTAGCTATAATTTTTTTAATATTTATTGTGGGGAGAAAATTTTAGCTGCTTCTTTGGCTGGGAAAGGAAGTTGGAGTTTCTATTCAATTGTATTATCAAGGTTTGCCTTGCCTTGATTTGTGGGTTGACCTGTCATTCTCTGGTTAACCTGTGAGATGAGTCTGCCTTTCCTTAATTATGGGCTATCCTGTCTTGCTCTTTAGCTATCTAATCTGAGATAGCTGGTGAATATATATACAATTTTTTTAAAATTCATCAATAGTATTGTCAGGGTCTGCAATTTAGCCTACCAGTCAGATATATAAGGTGCATACACTTCATAATATTGTTCTTGTAATGTTATCATTATTATTATTATTATTATTATTATTATTTTATTATCATTAGTATTTTTTTGGTTATTTTTTTGTGCAGTTACCTGGCAGTCCTCATCAGTATGTGAGGTCCATTCTTTGGCTGTCATGGGCTGAAAGGGAGCACCGTCTTGACTGGCCATCTTGATTCTCCTTAGCTTCAGGAAGCAAGGATGACAGAACATGCTGGGTGTTGCAGTGATGGGCACTAAACTGCCACCAAGGTCTCTGGGAACTCCCGCAAAATTCTCCAGATCCATCGTGTGCTCAGTGCAGGAATGGACTGACTGAGTTTTCCTCCCTTTAGATTTGTTCAGTCTTCCTCCACAAATTCTGCAGTGCTTCTGCAGCTCTTCATCATGGAATGTGATCGAACTTTGAATTTAAAAGTTGCATGTTTTGTGGTGGACATATGGTACATAAAAAAAATTGAATCCATTTGATTTGCTGATTTTCTAGTAGATGTGTTCTTATTCTATTGACTGACCTCATTGCAAAGACCCCAGAAAGTTCCAGTAACCAGATATTCCACCAAACAAGGAAGTAACCAAAATTGAATTCACACCCGGTGGTTGTGGTATGCCAGGTAAAGGGTTATGTAAGGGAATACCCTAGTGGTTAGCTATGCGCAGTTGCATGCAGGCAGTACTTAAAATGTGACTCTTGCCCTGTGCATGAGGAAAACAGTCCCACTAAAATTTGGGGGGAGAAATATTAGCTCAAAGATTGTGGTTTGCCAAGGGTTATGTAAGGGAATACCCTAGTGGTTAGCTAAGTCATGAATTTATTCATGAGCATACCGGAAATGCTCCCGTGTAGCAATAATTATTCGCTAAGTGTTACAATTGAAACGCTCGTGGAAAGAAGGCGATGCTCGGGCAATAAGAAACGGGAGGGATAGGGCAGTAGATTATACAATACTTATTACATGAGTTAGAGTGATATGGCGAAATATTTCATGAGAAGGCTAATTTATTTTCATAAGCCTGAGTCTAGTGCAAATAAAGCCTGAGAGTGAAATATCTAGTCATATCGCTCTGACGAGTATAATAAGTGGTTTAATCCATGCTAAATATCTTCACTGAAGTAGTTTCTTGGTAATTCTTGGTTTAAAGTTGGCTGTTAACTCTCTAGGGGCTCCCCACACCGCCAGCTAATATTTGCAGCTGCTCTAACCTGGTTGGGTAGACTCCACTAGAGTAAGGTTGCTGTAAAAACCCTGAAAACTGGTAAGCCAGGGTGGGTTGCTTTAACTACTAGGGTAATGAGCAATACAGCCATGAGATAACACTATGTGATAACATGAGTTATCTCACGGTCACATACCTGAAGATAACATTGTGAAGATATCTAGCATGGAATAAATATATTTATTCCACCTTAGATATCTTCACAATGATATATTTAGGTACACGACCCATGAAATAACTCAGGATATTTCACACTGTTATTTCACCTCTGTACTACTGCAAGCTCATTACCCTTGTAGTTATAGCAACTGGCCAAACTTTTCAATTTTCTTGGTTTTTACAGCTACCTTCTTCCTCTGGATCAGGTGTAGCCTACTCCAACCACGTTAGAGTAGCTGCTACAATATCTGCTGGGGGTGTGAGTAGCCCCTACAGCCAACTTACCCTGTGAGTTACCAGTCCTCTAGTACTAACTACAGTAGTAAAGATATCTAGTGTGGAATAAACCACTTATTACACTTGTCAGAGTAATATGGCAAGATATTTCACTTTCGGGCTTTATTTTCACTTGCCTCTGGCTCATGAAGATAAATTAGGCTGCTCATGAAATATTCTGCCATATCACACTCTGACTCATGTAATAAGTACTATTTATATATAAATATAATGTGTGTGTGTGTGTGTGTGTGCATACATCAGGCGCTATATTGCATAGCTATGCTTATTACCCTCACATACACCAATAATTACCTCCTAGCTTACTGGTTCTCCAGGTTCTCTAGCTACCTTTCTCTACAAAAACTGTCCTAACAGGTCGATGCAGCTGCTGAAATATCTGCATGGGTTGTGAGAGAGCCCATTGGAATTAACACAGCCAACAGGGTTTTGTCTGGGGTAAAGATATTTCATTCTCAGGCTTTTTCATTCCCCTTAGGCTGGTGAAAATGAATGAGCCTGCTGGTGAAATATATATTATTCATTTGATACAGGAGAATATCACAAGCCTGTTGGCTTAGTTTTTACATATGCACCACATGGCACGAGCATAAATACAGCCAATCAGATGAGTGATACTCTGTGGTATATGTACTGCTCATGTGTGAATACCATAGCAACTGTTTTTTGTGCAGTAAACACTTGTATAACCTGAGAGGAATGTGATAACCGAAAGTGGTAACTCTGAACACAGGTGATATGGGAAAATATTGCCTTAAGCCACATCCAATTTATTTTAATGCATTTCCTATGTGGCTACTGTTATTGTACATAATAAACTATATTACCCTCCTTGTGAAAATTAATTAGCCTACTCGTGGAAATAAATTAGTATACTTGTAAATATAAATTAGCCTGCCCGTGAAAATATATTCGCCTGCTCGTGAAAATAAAATTAGCCTGCACGTGAAATATTTCGCAATATCACACTCTGACTCTGTAATAAGTATTACATATACACTGGTAAAGTGATTCTTGTATACATTTTCTACACAATACAACCAAATAAACTTACATCCTACAAATATTTCTGCTGCTTCTGTGAATTTTTTTGAATGACTAATTCCACTACAGTACAGAAATCCAGAATGGGAAATTTTGGCTGATGATATATGAAGAGTAGAATCAGAGAAGTTTGCATTTTCCCTGACTGCATCACTAAGTTTCCATTTCACATTCATGCCATAGCATGTAAGCATTATAGAATTTCCTTTGTAAACTGTTACTATTGGAGGATAGATTCCTCTACGTAAGATGCACTTATAAGTGGAAGTCAACACTATATGAATAACATGGATGGATCTAGGTCTTTTAAAAAAGGGGTGAAATAGCTAAAGCTACTTATGGAAAAATGTTGGCCATGTTGTATTTCCTATAAGGTTATATTTTAATATTTATTCACACAATAAACATGTGACTGTCTAGAAATACAAAGGTCTAGAGTAAAGAAAAGGTGTGAATAGTTAATTGATAAAAAAATTAAACTGATTTAAGAGAAAGAATTAGCAGAGACATTTTAGCTGTCAAAGGCGAGTGAAAATAAAGCCTGAGAGTGAAATATATAGCCATATCACTCTGACGAGTGTAATAAGTGGTTTATTCCACACTAGACATCTTCCCTGAAGTAGTTTTTTGGTAACTCAGTGTAGAGTTAGTGAAAACTTACTAGGGGCTCCCCACAACCCTAGCTGATATTATAGCAGCTGCTCTAACTTGGCTGGGTAGAATCCACTATAGAGTAAATGTAGCTGTAAAAACCCAGAAAACTTGTGGCCAGGCCCAGTTGCTATAATTACTCTGGTAATGAGCTTGTGGCAGTACAGCCATGAGATAACACCACCATGAGATATCTTGTAAGACTCACCAATCACGTACCTAAAAATATCATGTGAAAATATCTAGGGTGGAATAAATATACATATATATATATTAATATAACACTCTTAACACCTGTGAGTTACAGTCCTATTACTAACTAAGCAGTGAAGGTAACTAGTGTACCTAAAAATATCATGTGAAAATATCTAGGGTGGAATAAATATACATATATGTATATTAATATAACACTCTTAACACCTGTGAGTTACAGTCCTATTACTAACTAAGCAGTGAAGGTAACTAGTGTGGAATAAACCACTTATTACACTCATCAGAGTGATATGGCTAGATATTCAGCTGGGAGTGTGGGAACCCTAGAATCAACTTTACCCAGTGAGTTACCAGTCCTAGTACAAACTACAGTAGTGAAGATATCTATAGTGTGGAATAAACCAGTTATTACACTCCGGCAGAGTGATATGGCTAGATAATCCACCATATCACACTCTGACTCATGTAATAAGTACTATATATTATCATATATAATATATATGAATATATATATATATATAGGAACTTAGTCTTCCTTATTATAAGGACCAGCAGTATACATTCTGAAATCAGCATATCAATCAGTAGAGTTGCGTTCATAAGAAGGTCGCAATTATACTGGGGACGTGGGGCGAAAACAACGGGGGGGTTATTTAAGTTCTAACTTCAAACGTTTAACAAGACAATGGCAAAAATAAAATATACTTTTATCAAAAGCACACATATGTTGGAGGCTAAGACCCAATTTTACCCAGTCAACAGAATAGCAGTGGCAAAATCTTGTTGAAATAACCACAACACAACAGCAGTATTACAACAACAAAAGACGATAATTGCAACAACAAATACAACAGCAAAAACGAACTTGCAACAACAAAAACTATAACTGTAACGCTAATAAAAAGGTACCAACACTTTTCAGATATACAGTTGCCTACTAACAAATAGATAGCTGTTATATTGCACTTTTTTAACATGTGTACAGATGTGGAGAGTGATAGTAGAAGTATTTTTTTTAAATTATCACCTCCCAAGCAGAAAAAGAGCTACTAAAAAATTTCAACAGTAGTCTGCAGCATAATATATTGTGGATTTTAAGGTACAGCAGCAAAAAATAGTGAAGTTAAATCATATTGACTTTCAGGAGGATGTCATTGTGCAAGAGACAGAAGACAAAATAATCAAAAGATCTTACTGGCACAGCATTTAACAAATGTAGCCACAAGTAATACTTAATTTGTGGTGATAATTGAGAAAACCTGAAAAAGTTTTTTTTATCAATGAAGAAAGTGAGCATTGTGCATGTTCAATGCTCACTATTATCATTGATTAAAAAACCTTCTTCAGGTTTTCTCAAACGAGTATGGAGGTAGGAAGGGCCACCTTGTTTCCTCAAGGTTTACATACTTACTGTATATTTAATTGTGTGTGTATATATAATATATTATTATATATTATATATATTGCTTAGAAAAACTCAGCTCAAGTATCTTCTAGAATTTATCTGAAATAGACCTTGAATTAGCTTTTTGTCATTTAAGTTTCTTATCTACGCTTTTAGAAGGCAATAAAAATTCAATATTACTCATTTTTTAAGACCAAGTTATATGAAGACACAGGAATCAAACCAGAATAATAGACAGGCTTAGTAGTAAAATACAATACATATAACAATAGCAATTTTTTCTCATTCTAACAGTCAATATTGTTAATTATAATTTAACCCTATGTTTCCACTTGCTGTTTGCATTGTGTTATTATATCCAGGACAGTTCGACCTCAGTTGACCCCCGAAGATGACTTCTACCCCTGAAGATGACTTCTAGAAGATGACTTAGGCAAGAAGTTGAATTGTCAGGTTAAGTTTTAGTTAACAAAATTGGCTGTTAGAACCAGAAAAATTTGCTATTATTATAATTATTTCAGCTGAGAATGACTGAACTAATACACATGTTATACTCTGTTCTATTGTTCCCAAACGTTGGCTATTACCTTGTGAAAGGCAATAACACTTGCCTTTATAACAGGATTGAATTGTGTTCCAATTTTTGCCAATGTCTATTCTGCTTAAAACAACAACTCTGATCAGAAAAGGGATAGTTTTATTATGAATGAAAAAAGAAGCTTACTATAGCTAAAGTAAATACAAAGAATAGTTCGATAATCAAGAAAGTTATTACACCTTTTAACTCGACTTCAAGCGGAAGTACTCGCTAAAATATCGGAAAGTCCAGAACGTTTACGCTAGCGATTTGTTCGCCGGAACGCCAGAACGATTTCGCAGTTAATTTGTTCCGCGGAACGCCGGAACGATTTCGCAGTTAAACCGCATCAAATCAGGTGCCTGCAATAGTGCCGCTGTAACAGCGAAATTGCGTCCGGTGCGTAATTTTTTAGCCTGAACGATTTTTTTTTTTTTTTTTTTTTTTTTTACAAAGAATGAAGCAAAGCAAATGAAAAACAAAAACCAAAAGGAAACAGAGACAATGAAATAATGAGATAAGCACTTAGTAGTTATAGTGGTCAATGAAAGCCCGCCTCCAATGGCAAGAAGGGAGTCATGTGATTCATTGGAATCAAGTAAAACTTCTGGATTTTTCACGAGGCATGGTTGAGAGAAAAGTAAAAGAAGCCATCTACATAAATATGTCACCCAACAACTTAACCATGAATAGGGACTACTCTGGAATGGAGCTTTCCCCTTTAGTATTGAGAGCAGCTAGAGGCCACTCACATAAATAAACAAGAATCAACCTTAGGCAATATATTGCATTTTGTCAAGCATCACCCTTAGGCTAATTATAGCATTTTTGTTTTTTGATTTTTATTAATCAGCCCTGATGATGGCAGAAGCAGTCTGCTGAAACATGTTGGCATTAAAAATGAATTGTTTGGTATAAAAAATCAAATTGGTATAATATTACTCCTTGTTAAAAAATTGATATTGAGAGATATAAAATAATATAATTAGTTACTAGGAGTCAAACAAAAGTAATAGCAAGCTTTGCAGTCAAAAATGTACAGTTACAGTAAAATTACTTGGTTCTTTTGTTCTCCAAAACTGGTTATAGCCTTGCAAAAAGCAGTATTACTTGCCTCCTTATTAAATCTGATAGAACAAAAAGCTAAATCAACAGTGCTTCTAATTGTAAAGATTCTAGTTAACATGTATTCTATTAATGATTGTGCCTTACGCCTCTCCAATGAATTCGTGCAGCCATTAGCTAATTGCCTCCCATGCCGCTACTACTTCCGAACTCACACCTATACTCTTAACAATATAGGTAGCTTTTTTATAGAGAGGAATAATTCTGAGAATAGATCAATAATCAGAAATGAGCAGGGCTTATAATTAGCTCCAACTATAGGATTTACATTAGGCGGTGGTATCGCTGAGATCTGAAATTCGGGAACGTTTTCTCTATCATAATTGTTCAGCTGGAACGCCAAAATGAATTCGCAGTTACAGACCACCTTTGTTAGAGTTATAGATTGATAGTTAGCAGTCTAGACTACTCGGGCACTTCTCAGAATGCATTACGACGACTGCAGCGTTGCTGAGTTTTTGAAAGCAAAATAAAAGGCGTTAACTTCCCCAGGCGTGCTGTTGAAGATTTCGTATTATCAATGGCTAAGAATTTACACAGCTACTCCGAAAAACTGCAGATGAAAACTAGTTCAGCGCTGAAATAATTATAATAGCAAATTTTTTCGTTCTAAAATCCAATTATGTTAATTAACAATTAACCCGACATTTCGACTTCTGGAAGTCTTGCCCAGAGTCTAAATGTGGGGTTAAGCTTTAATTAATACACGTATAATAATGGCTATTAGAACGCTGAAGATTTGATATTATTATAACTTCATACTTGTTCTGGGGACTAAAAACGTATCTGGACTAGTTGATGCCATTTGTTCCAAGGCATACCACTAGTTTAAAATTTGGAAGCATTGATAATAGCATCACTGTGTTGTATTACTTTAGAAAGTACAGAAAAGACAAAATAGCACAGACAATTGGCTGCTTGGAAGTAATGATTCAGAGTTGTAAATGCATTCTCTCATTGTCTTCTTGTTACATTGTCCCATGGAGCTGTTTTATTCAGTTTTTTCTTCAATAATGGGGAGGGAAACTTGCAGTGGATCTACTACAAACCATTTTGGTTATAATTTATAGATGTAAACATTTTTGCCTTAACCATAAATATTAATGGATTATTAGTCATTTGTAATTACAAATGAAGCTGGTTTAAATATAACCTTATAATTTACTAAATAGTTATACGGCTATACCAAGTATTAATTGCATGATGAATACTGTAAGATTAGGAGTTTCCATTTTAACTGAAATACTATCCCTGCACATTCATTGGACAGTTACTGTATTACCGCATAATAAACGATTCATATAGTACTGACTGAATTGAAGTAACCCGACGACGCCAAATCCTTATTCTAGCTGGGTGGGTAGTTAAAAGGTGGTATTGAAGATCCTGTCTGCTACCAAACTGGAACTTCCACACGTCATCTTTACCTTCTAACATAGGGCGCTAATAGGTCGATAGTCACCGACAACGTTATCTTCAATTTGACTGCCAACCATGTTTTATTCTAGTATCATACCACCATTTACAGCCCTAACCATCAAAGAAATTCTCAATATACTATCACGCATAACGCTCAACTCCTGAAAGACTTGAAGTAGCATAGCAGACTTAACTGACTATCGTTAATGTCAGATATAAAGAGTGGCTAGGTACAATACTAGTAGCTAGTTCAGTAGAGTTTTCCCTACAGGTGGCTCCGCCAGATTAGTGGGGATCAGCCCTCAGAATCGCTGACCTTAGCTAATTATAGCGCCCCTCTCTCCCCCTTCCCCAGTTAGATTACTTTAATTATTTAGGATGGATATTAACAAAAATTCAACATAATTTATCAGCATAAATTATTACATAGCTTGGAATGTGTGATAAGTTATTGGAGTTGTTGTTTAGCATGGATATTGTTCTTTGATGTGTTCATAAATTGTTAAGAAAGGGTCCTGAGCTTTGAACTTTCTTCTCCAGAGGAATTCCAGTAAATAGGTCTGGAAAAGCTCCTCACTGGTGTTGCCAACCCCTTGCTTCCTCATCATTTTCTTTACTTGTGACCAAGTACTCTCTATATTTTGAGTGTGTGCACCAGTTACAGGATCAACAAAATTTATTGTGTGATTCACTGATTCGTGTGCCATGCCCAAAGATCCTTGAATAAGCTCACCACTCATCGGAAATAACAGTAGTGCCTGGCCTTACATACATCTGAATGATGGGTAATAGTGTTGCAGCTGATCTGTCATTCACTTCAACCATAAAAACATCATTGGTACCTCTCCCTACACCACCAAACACACCCAGTGTCCTTCCTTATATCTTCGTCTGTTGTACTTTCTCTTGCCAAACTTTGACTCGTCGATTTCAACAACTTTTCCAACACCACCAACTACAACTGGGTGATCTAGGAAGTATTGTGCACATACGTCCCTGTGAAAGTTATACCAGTCTACCACAGTCCTTGATGAATGACCAGTTTCATGCATGGCTCTAGTTACACTAGCTCCATTGGCCTACCAATAACTAAGGTCTAAGATTTCATTCAATTTCAGGTGGCTTACTTGAAAAAAACTCCCATCCCTCATAGATATGATGCTTTGACAACCACGTTTAGGACATCTACAACAAAAGGAATCTTTCCTTTTAACAAAATGGCAAGAATAATCACATTTACCACAGTCCATACTTATCCTTAAATTTCCTTTGCTCTTAAGCCAGTATATGGAGGATTCCTCATCTTTTGTTATGGATGTATTGTGGGGTGTACAATTACCTTTTTCTCGAGACATAGCTAATACCGCTACTTCCAGCAAAAAATAACAACAAACAATAAATTGATGGTCACTTACTCTCACAATCAGCAGAGAAATGGCTGAGGTGCCTTGCAACTAACGTAGCTACAATAATAATTGACAAATGTATGCTAAACAGCTCATAGAAACACAGCAGCAGCAAGTTATACGAAATAGCAACCGTGCGCTCAACGGACCTTCTGAAAAACGAACTACAACGCTGCAGCGGACAAACACGCTACAGTGGACAAACTGATAACTACGGATGGATTACCCATATATTAAGGGCTTCCGAGATGCGGTCAGCTTTCGAATTCCCGACAACGGACAGCACAGAATTCCCACAGTTGCTACAACATACAAAAAGTGCTTCACATAGTGGACATTCGTCGACCCATATCAAAATTTAATAGTTCAGACAATGTTAATGAATCAATAAGGTCTATCTGGGGGCTGTAGATGAACTACATTTTTAACCTGCCAGCCCTCACTGGATTCAATCTGTGTTTAACAACCTAGGAAAATGCTTTGCTAGAGTCCCTTGAAGAAAGCAATAGCTCATCTCCTACTGGAGTTCCAATCTCCTGTACACTTCGTACCCTATTATAGATACAAAACTTTCCAGATTAGCATGTACAATTTGACTAGCCATGCTGAATTAACTATTGAATGACAACCTAAATGCTGACACAGCAGTTTTATTTAGTCTCGTTAATAACAAGCCGTTCTAGCATGAAAAGGGAAGGGGTGAACTAAAGCAGGTGATAGTAAGGAGTAATTTACAAGATACTGTAAAGCAGCCACTTATTTACAAAACCACTTGCAGAGCATTGGCTAATGTATTATGTAGATGATATATTAGAGTGGTGATGATGATCTTGCAGTGTGTGCTAGAAACAGATGATAGGGAATCCAGCTTTTTTAATCAACTAGGTGAGAAGAAAATGAAGATAACCCATTTGTACTTTCTTCTTCCTTCTTCACGAGGTAGAAGAGCTTCAAAAAAGTAATAGATGTACAGTATTGGAAAATGCAACCTCATTTTTGGAATATCATGGCCACACAAAAGAAAGACAGAGTTAGGAAAACTATAGACAGTACTGACTTAAATTTTTTATTGTTAAACAAACTAATTAAAACTAGTGGTGTGCTTGAGCACAAATGGCGAGCGAGCCTTAAACTACACTATTGTTAAATGATTGATTTTAACTTACACTCGAGCTACTAAGATAAAGTCGAGTTTTTAAATTAAGTATATGCGGTAAAGGGGATTCAATGCCATAGTAACCGCTCCCCGCAACTGTTTGAATTGAAAAAGAAGCAAACAAAATCAAGTCACGTTATTTAAAGTTTTCTTTGTGACATTCTTAATAATAATTGTAACGCACAATACTTTCACACAACTGAACATACCTACGCAAGACTTACCTTCGTGGTTCGTCTAGTGGACAATGAATTTACAAGTTAATGCTGTTGAGTAGGGTTTATAACTGTGACAAATAGCGACTAACTCGAATAAAAATGGAGCTCCCATACGTTTTTGAGTTTTAACTGCACCCGCAAAAGCGGTAAACAACTCAATTTCTAAGGTGATACGGGTAATGGTCGCTAAACCGGAGGATTCTGTTTAGTGAAGTTTGGGGAAGCGGACAGGAATCATTGCCACCTAGGGAATAGTTGCCAGTCAGGAATCATTGCCACGAACTTTAAACTTATAACCTTTGACCTTGCAAGAAATTGAATTTTGATGTGCGTAGTTTTTAGCATTAAAGGTAATAGCTAAAGAACAATTACTTCTGTAAAATCTCTCTCCCAAAGTTAAAACAATAATGTATTCGACATACCTAGCTATTTAATTAATTTGAAAAAAATTAATTTCAGCTATTACACTAAAAATCACCATAGATGTGGGCTGGGTTGGGGATTCTGGACGAGTCACAGTCCTCAACTACAGCTGCACCTGGAGACAGCAAAGTTAGTTGCTGCCACCAGAGTAAAGTGTCCTTCTAAACTATCCTACGGCGAACCGTTACCGCCTGAAGGTCAGATCAGGATAGAATAAATTACTGTAATTAGAAGAAACGAACACACAACGAATTGAATGAACGAAACACGAGATTGGCACACACTGCCAACACAACTCCTTAAATACATACACACAACCACACCTACAAGTCACACAAATGCTGCAAAGTTCCTGCTCTGCCACAGACTAGCTAACACACACAAACATTTACAACACCAATTAACTCGTGAATTACACATCAGACCAACAATTTGTAACATGATACAGCATATAACACAACCACACATACATACATAAATGTTCTCTTGCCCTTCATTCTTCATGTGGGCACTTCCCCGCCCACATCTTCCCCCCCATCATTTTGCTGAAGCACCACTTCAGCACTGTCAAATTCCTCGTCTCCATGACAGCGACTAAGACAGTCAGACACACCGTTTTGACGTCCAGGCCGGTAATGAATCTCGAACTTGAACTCAGCCAACTTCAGGGCCCACCGATACAGTCTCCTGTTGCGCTGCTGCGCAGTCTTCAGGGTCTCCAATGACTTGTGCTCGGTAACCACCACGAACTTCCGTAAATATAAGTAAAACGCAAAGTGCTCAATGGCCTCTACTAAAGCCAATCCTTCGAGCTCCTGAGCCCCGTACTTCGTTTGCGCTCCCCGCAGCTGCCTGGAGAAAAAGGCAACTGGTACCAGCTCCTCCCCTCTGGATACAGATAGTACCGCCCCGATGCCTGTAGCACACGCATCACACTCCAAGATGAAACTGTCCGAAGTACATGGCACACACAATGACACACTAACACTCAACTCACATCTAAGGCCCTTGAACGCCTCTGTCATCTGGCTCGTCCATCCCACCACCCGAGCCGCATTCCGAGACGTTGAGGGAGTGAGGACCGAAGACCAGCGGTGGAAGTTCCGAATGAAACGTCTGTAAAACCCCACCATGCCCAAAAAGGCCCTCAACTGCTTTCTCGTCCTCGGCCTAGGGTGATCCCTGATAGCCCTGACCCTATCTTCTGGTACATTAATCCTACCTCCTCCATGACCTAAGAACTCCAACTTTACTCTTCCGAAACAACACTTGCTCCTCTTACACGTCAACCCCTCTGATTTCAAGACCTCGAACAACCTCTCCAAGTACCCCAAATGCTCCCGCCAACTACTAGACACCACCAAAATGTCATCGATATACACCCGGGCAAAGTCCATGCACCCCACCAAAACACTGTCCATTAACCTCTGGAAGACCGAAGGGACGTTCGTTAATCCGAATGGCATTCTACAAAACCTGAATTTCCCAAAGGGACAGATGAAATACGTTTTGTCTCTTTCTTCCTCTGCTACCTCCACCTGATGGAAGCCTTTGGACAGGTCTACCTTTGATAAGACACGACCCTTTCCCACCATCTCCAACATCTCTTCAAACCCCGGGATATAATACGGCTCTTTTACCGTAGCCGCATTCACCTTCCTAAAATCCACGCACAATCGTAACCCTCCTTCCTTCTTCCTCACAGGCACCAATGGTGATGCCCACACGCTATCACTTCGTTCAATAATACCAACAGCCTCCAATTTCCCTAACTCACTTCTCACTTCCTCCCTAAGCCCCACTGGCACCGAATATGGAGTTTATTTCTTCCTCGGCAAAAAACAACAACATTGGTTCTCCGTCGAATTAAAAAAAAAGTTACCTTCTTTACAGCAGCTTCATTTATGGATCCAGTCATCTCCAGAGCTTTGTAGAAGCAGCGAAAAATTGCTTGAGCTCAGTAGCCTTCCATAACACATTGAAACCACCGCTTCTTTGCCGACCAAGACTTTGCGCTTTGACTTACTGTCTTCTCCATTTTTTATAAAATCGCCAGTTCAACTGGGGGCCTCCCTATTACGTACAGTCTTGGGTAATGCTTATTACATCATAGGAAAAAAGTGAGCGTGTCGTGTGATCCCGGTAACTATGCAAAAAATTAATTTTTTCAAAGTCATTTTTAGGAAGATGGCGTCTACAAGTTACAATGCGGTGCAAGTTTTAGACTTGCTTGATGCTGACTCTAGCGACTCAGGATCAAGCGGAGAGAAGGGAGACGACATCTAGGGCTATAGGAGGCCCTGTATCAGTGTTGGTGGACCAGACCCCGTCAACTCTGATACTGAAAATGGGAGTCAAGAAGATGATCGAGGTAAGCTTGTCTTTCTCGTCTTTCTCTTGAAAAATAGCAAGCTTCTGTTGTGGAAAGGACTTATTTATAGCTATATTGAGATAGAGTAAGCTGTTTAGCTATAATATATATATATATATATATTTCATTGAGTTTTGAGATTTGAAAGTGGCTTGTGGTTTTTTAAACAAATTCAAATTTTCAAAAAAATTAAAAAAATTTTTTACCACATATACTACTAGGACCAGATGTGAATGCAGTCACCGACCCCGTTTACGCATATGAGGCGACAGGAGCAGAGTCTTCCAGTGATGAAGGAGAGGACACCAGACCTGAGTTCCAGTGATGAAACACGAATAGGCAGCAGGTTCCAGAGATGAAAAAGAGGAAGTGGCTCTGTGGTATAACCACCACACTCTCTAAGAGAACACTAAACATTATGTTCTGTAATTAGCCATCACGGATATTGCATTCATAAGAACACTAAACATTATGTTCTATAATTAGCTATCACTAATATTGCATTCATCACTTAATATATTCCCACACATCCAATTAATACCATTACTTTTGTGCCATGTCATCACTCACTTAGCTTGTGCTGCTCAGACATATATAAAGACTTGGCAGTGCAAGCAACCTTCAGTGTAACTTCTTGCTATTCAGTAAATCTTAATTTCTGCAGCAAACTTTAAGCATAGATTTGAACCTCTGTGTTTGGGCTGTGGAAAAGCATTTAAACAGCTTGATAAACTGTCTAGTTGTTGCATTCTGGTGGCAGCCTATCTTGGTTGTTTTCCAGTTCCCCCACAGGCTCCTCCTGCTCCGAGTTCTGGACGTCCTCGCGGTCGGAGAAGGCGGGAACCGTAGAACAAGAGTCGGGTGGATGAGGTAGGGGGAGAGTGGAAGAAAGATGACAACACACCTATTGATATTCCATCATCTTTTGTGTGAAGGACCACAGACTTTAATATTTGTGGCTGCTCCCCCCCCCCCCCCCCCTGAAAACATCCCCCCACAAAAAAAAGTTTTTAATATGTATTGTTATTGTCGTTGTCGTTGTCTGTGTTTTTGTGGTGTTGTAGTGGAGCTTCACACTCGATGTATATGTGTGTGCGTGGAGTTGAAATGTTATTCTGGCGCTTCCAGATCTAACCGGGGAGGGAACGAACTCGGGGGGGGGGTCTTTTCCAATCGGGGCTACTATGCCCATGTAAGTTGAATTTCATATATGTGTGTGTGTATACACCAGTCAATTTATGTATAATATATTATACATTTATTTTTATGATCTGTATTCACCTGTATCTTCTTTTTTCTAGTGCGTGCATGTGTGTGTGTATGTGTGTGCGTGCATTTGTGGAATGAGAAAGAGCAACCGTGGACAAACAGTATGTGGCGCTTCCGTATACAACCTGGTAGGGAACTCTGGATTTTTTTGGATCGTGACTACTATGCCCATGTAAGTTAAATTTCATGTGTGTGTGTACACCAGTCAATTTATGTATAATAAATTATACATTTATTTTTATGATCTGTATTCACCTGTAGCTTCTTTTATCTTGTGTGTGTGTGTGTGTGCGTGCATTTGTGGAAAAAGAGCGAGCAACCATGAACAAACAGTATGTGGCGCTTCCGGATCCAACCTGAGAGAGAACGAACTCGGGGGTCTTTTTCGGTCTGTGACATCATCCATGCCGGGTAAGTTGAATTTCATTTCAACTTACTGATATTTGGGTGTCCAGCTAGGGCTGGGGGGGGGGGGGGGTTATGGGTACAAGAATCACGGGTGTTTTTATACCGCAATAACTGGGCACTTAGACCCGCCCCCGAAATTTTTTCGCTCCACTAAATTCCCTTAGCAACCTTCATAGTAACCACGATCCCAGTGCAAAGAAAATGCATTTTTAGCACTGCTAATCAGGGGAATTCCCAGGAGAGGAAGCGCACGCCCCGTAAGGAGGAAATTTCCTATTGTGGGAAGTGAGAAGCACATTAAATGGAGGTCGGGTGTGGGAGTTGCGTGTGTATAATCTTAATGGAAAAAAAGTAAAGCAGCGTTTTATTGGCAATGCTTCAAGCTACTGGAACCAGGTAAGATTAAAAACCATTTAATTGTGCATACCTTAGCATACATTTTGAGCTGCTAGCTATTTTTTTTTGCTGTATATTTGAAGTTTACTTCATAGTAGTTTTGATTGTGTGGCCTAGCTCCAGCCCACTCTGTACCTACACACAAACTAACGAAAAAAAAAAGAATAAAAAGAAGCAAAAATCACTGTTCTTCATCCTTATCAGTCTTCAGTTTTTTAGCTGGGGGTCTCAGAGAAGTCAATGAGGGTTCAGACTCTATCATATGCTCCTTCACTATGTACTTCAGCCTGTCTACTTCATTGGCGATGCCCTGGTACGTTCTTTCTAATCGCATGAAGTGAGCGTTAAGAGACTCGGCTCCCTGCTCTCCCATTAGGCCAGCTCCAATTCTCCAGCGCATCATCCAGAACATCTCGCAACGTCACTTTAGATGGTGAGTTCAAGTCTTCATAATGACTTCGGCATTTTCCTGCAAGATGTTGCTGATACAGCTGAATTTTTACTGCCTTACCACACTTGCGCACACATGTAACTTGCAGGTCATTTAAACACGAGACAAGAAAAGCTGGGGGACGAGAAATTGTTGCTGAACTAAGCAAATGACTGTAGCAGCAAGGACATTTCAGAGAAAATGACGTCTGAATGGCTTGGCAGCAGCAGGTGGCACAAACAGCTCGATCACATGACAGCAGAACAGGTCCATTCAGAAGACCAAGGCAAATTGGACAGGTCAGTTTTTGTGTCATGTGAGAACTTGAGTAATCGGGATAGGGATCTTCTGAAGGCAATGTGGGAATGCTAATGGAGGTGATATACTCCATTACATCTCTAGGTGACTCTCCTTTGGGCCGCCCTCTGCCTTGCACAGACTTCCTATTGTGTCCCCCTCCCTTAGAGAGCTGCTGAAAGTGTTGGCAGGTCTATAGTGTTTGATGTGGAGTAATTATAAAAGCTAACAAACTGTTAAAAAAAAAACAACCTGATTAGCTGGTGGACCTGATTGCAACATCTTACAGTACTAATTAATTAGATAATGAATGCCAGCAACAAATTTATTTTTATTTCCCATTTTTAAGAGCATTTGATGTAATATTTATTTTTAAGATAATTACTGTAGTGGTTTCTGTAGATGTGATAACTAGTCTTTGGTTACTATGGAATTTTGATGGTAAATTCGCCAACAAAAGTTTTCTTAAAAATGTATATATTTATTCTGAATATTACTATAGTGGTTGTTATGGATGACAAAGCTGTGCATTGGTTTATTATTGAAATTTGCTAGGTATATTTCCATCCCACTTATCCCCCTTCCTTCATCATCACTTTTTTTTACATTATTAACTAATAATCGAGGTTTACAATCCTGTTTTACTTCTTACTTTGCAGTCATCTGTGTGAGATGTCCACATCATAGGTTGAATGGGATGTGAAGGAGTTCCTGCTTTTTTGGCCTTCTTCAACCTACGTAGCTTCATGTAGCAGACATTGCAAAACTTGGGCGGCAATAAGAATTCATCTCCATCAGTCACAGAGTCAAGATCAGCAAAACAGACTAGATCATCTGTGTGATCAGCACAAGAATACACTGGCTGTGACTTGCCCTTGGTTTTTAACAATCTGTTGCCACATATCCTGCAATGTCGGTGAAGCTGTTCGAGATGATAATCCATCCTGTTGCTTGTTTGTGTTAAGTATTTTCATGTTTCAAAAATAGTTAGCATTTTGTGATTAAGTTATTTTGTTTATTTAATGTAATATGAATTAAATTACCTTGATTTAAAGCACTGAAGCACTGCCTGTCCAAGAGAAAATCAGCTCCAAAGTTACCCCCTTTCAGCTGTTCGGTCAGTAGTAACCAACGTGGTCAGGAAAAGGTCATGCGTGGTTGGTAATGAGGGGATTTTTTTTGTGCTCAATGGAATAGGAATGGATCTAGGGATGTTGCTAAGCATTTATCTAGCCTCAAATTGGCTTAGGAATGAAATATAGCGGAGCAAACTGGACCTAAAATGGGGCTATTTCCCCCTCAACCGCCAGACCTCATTACAATATTCATGAGGCTGTACCGTAAATCGATTCGTGGGTCCAATTAAGCGCTAAGCGCCACTAAAAAAACACCCGTGGAATGTCAGTGAAAAGTAATGACGGGGGAGGGGGGGGCAATTCAGCGAGGCCAGCTGTTATGTTACAAATATATTTGTTGTCTGTGTTTTTTTGGTATTGTATGGAGGTTCTAACCTGGGAGAGATCGTTCAGTATGTGACACCATCCATGCCGGGTAAGTTGAATTCCACGTGTGTGCTTGTACTGCTTTTCATTTTCAACCTTGTTTCTGTAGATATGCAAATGCTTCATCACAAAAATGGTGTTGTACTTTGAGTAAATGATCATCTGCTAAGTTTAAAACTTCAATTGGCAAACTTGTTTCATCATGTATATACTGTACAGTAATCTGATTGCCTCTACTGGCCCAGTCGACACCTTCTTTTGTGCATAGTACTTGGATGATATCTGAACAAGAATTTTACTGATAATATTGTACTTAAATTGTGCAAATATTGCAACTCACTTAGTTCATCTTTCAGCTTTGTCTTGCTAAGTAAAGATGAGATTTCTGATTTCTCATTTATTGTTGGTTTTCCTAAGCTCTCTTTTGAAGTGTGTTTCTCTTAGTGGAATAAATTACTTGCTTTGTAAGTGTCTTGTTTGGTGGTATGTTATTAATGTTCTTACTTTTGTGCAAGTCAACATATTTTAGCATAGAAATTAGATATATATTTTCCAAAAATGGAAAGTTCTTTAATTTCGGAACATTGTGAAATAAAACCAGATACACTATTTAATTTTTCCAAAATTCTATTTTTTTAATTTTTATCAGGTGATGGATTGCACAGAGTAATTGCTGGAGGGTTAATTCTTGACATACTTGTCTCACTGCTATGGTTGGCACCCGTAATAATACGTGTTAATAAGTGAATATGCTTACATATGGTTCCAAGTTGAATATAGTCATCACAACTGCATGAGTAGTTATGGAGACATATTGAACAAAATTTACATTTTATGAGACAGTTAAATTCACATGTTGCACATTCTTTTTTCAATGTGTAGACATATTGGCTAGAAACCGATTTTACTTGCCAGGACACTGCTAGTTGACAGATTCAAACTTGTTGCATGTCTTTTGTGTATTCTGGTAATATGTTTTGTAGATTTCCCCTTTTCAGCTTTAATTAGGCGATCAAAAGCTTTGTCCCTGGCATATTTAATAAGCAGGTTTATAATTGCATCCATTCATTTGTTCACCCTTCCCTTCATATACACAAACTTTAAAACTCGATGAAATGATTCAGTATACATGTTTGTGTTGATACCTGCATCCTTTCTGTAACAAAGAGCCCACTGTTCATGTCTGTTACCATATGTATTCTCAAAATACTGTAAAAATTGCTCAAACCCTTCATTCGTCTTCATATAGTTGACTGCTCTGTGAAATACTTCTAAAAACTTAGTTTCATCTACTTCTTCCATCAAGGTTCCAAGAATATAAGGATACTTGGTTCATTTGATCTTTTACCATACTAGAGATAGCTCTTCTCCAAGATCTGTCAATATGCCAAGTGCATACTAGCTTTCTTGGCTTATTGAATACAGCTATCCAAGCAGAATTACTGTTCAGCATCATCTGACATAAACCATTGTGGTTTAACATTGCCAATTTGATGCTTTAAGTGGCTGAAAAATTCATCAATAGTATCTTATCTTCCCGATTAGAAAAGCACCATGCAACAGGAAAACCTTCCCCAAACTCATCCACAACAACAATACTAATTAATTTAAAATTATATCCATTAGTACCATGAGTAGAATCAATGCAAACCACTTTGTTGTTGCCACATAAATGCAAGACTTCTGCCTGAATTGGTGTTTGAATAACTAGGGCAAAGTCATCCTTATTTAAACCTTGGTTAACACCAATGTCAGCGAAAGTCTCACCCTGCTGTTTATAAAAAATTACTGGGCTATTTTTTTTTTCTTCTATCTCTTTGACCCACAAATGCACACTTATAACGTCACTTGAATGCCTTTTCCATCCATGAATATTGAAGGCTTTTTCTATATTATTTAAGTCTCTCTTTACAAGTAGGTGAATTCGAGCTATATCTGGACCAATATTGTCCATGATCAAAACTAACCCCTTGCAATAGTTGACCTGCTATAGCTTCCCTTTCTTGTAACGATAGTCTTAAATGCCCCACTGAAAAGTCATGACCATAATGTGTCGTTGCAAAATTGGCCTGTATACAATCTTCATAATATTGTAGAACAATTTTGGAAGTACAATACGCATCAATTTTTGATGTACCCTGTGATTTCAGGCACCGCTTTCCCATACCTCTTGTGTTGAAATAACCACTTCTGCTGCAATAATAGTATTGAAATGTATTTTTGGTTGACAATTTCATGCCAGAACTCTTTATATAATATACATTTGTAGTCTTCTCAACTTTAGATTTTCATTCTAAAAACTCTACAAATGTCCAATTATAAAATCTAATAGCAACATGCATGGCAACTAAAATTACCTTTTTCACTGTCAAATCTTCTAGTCTCTTCTTTAAAATCAATGTTATGGACATTTACTAAGTGTTCCTGCAGTACGTTTAGTCTGGCACATGTGAATAAACAGTTGTGTTCCATGCAAAAAATGTGAAAAGTATACCCCATTATCAACAGGTCCTCGTGCTAAAACTCCTACTGCAAGTTCAGATGGTTCAGAATATGAAAATTGATTCTTCGTTGCTTGGTATTGTTAGGTCAGAATTACTTGCCTGTGCATTAATCACAAGAATATCATCATATCTTATATTACTATCAGTTTCTATGAGATCAGATTTGCTTACCTCTGCAAGCCTATCATAATGATATTTTTCTGCTGCTGTGGGTTCCAAATATTTTGTGCTGTTGCTACCCTTTCGTAGGTTTAACAACTTCCTACGCAGATTAGGATTCCTAAAGATATTGCTTGTCTGTAAGCAAGATACCACTAAGATTTCACAGCTTACATTAACTGCCCAGTGAGTAGTTCTTCTATCATCACTTTTCTGAGGATGACAAGACTTTCCTGTAGTAAAATCAAATAACTAGTACTACTTTAGTTATCTCTTTTTTAAACTGTTGCAAGCTAACCTGATCAAAGTCCCACTCGTTGTCTAATACTCGACATAGTGCATACTATTAAAATATACAACTAGTAAGATATCCAAATGCAACAAAAGTGAATACCTGGCAAACAAATACGCCACAATCGTAGCCATTTGATTGAAGTGGCTTTTTCTATAAATGATAAACCATGAATATAGCAATGCACATATATATAGCAAAAAGTATAATTAAATGGCAAAAGATGCAATATGTAAACTTAACTGTTGATGAAAACTATTTCATAAGTGAGGAATTGTCATACAGTGTGGGTTTAATGCTGGCTACTAATTTTTTTAATCTGAACACCTGCTTAGTAGCAGGGCTATAGTGGTAACAACTAGGCAACACTAAATATGCTGAACCCTTTAAAGTCCAAAAGGTTCTGCGATAGAGGAGAGTTTCCTTGGCTGGCATTGTGCACGAGGTCACACATTTAACAGGACAGACTTGCAGCCCATTTCTCAAAGTCATTGCAACTATGACTTTAATGCAACTTACTTACACAGCTAGGTTTGGGAGAAATTTGGCTCCCTGTTCTTGATGGGTCAAGCAGAATTATTTGGCCGGTATGAATAACATTGCTTGTATAGCAATGTTGACTACATGTGAACTGCCACATTTGAAACTTTAAAAAATTATTATAGCCAGAAGTTCACTTCCAGCTACCTCTGGTGTAAATATATATGTACAGCCTCAAACACTTGCCTGCTTTCGTATGTATTGCCATTTAGTCCAACTGGTACTACTTTCCCTTCATCTTTAAGCCGTTGCTCAAGAAAGGTGCTGTGCCAAATAAATGGAACTATATGTGAGTAATTAGCTGATAATTCATAACTCACCTTAAATATTTCCAGCATTGAGCAATGCTTCCATTGAAGGAATCATAATACTTGGAATCAATTTATAAAAGAGCATAAAGGGAACCTGCATAGTAACAGTAGCTACACTGTCTGGTAAAACCTGAGATTTGTAAGGAATTCTATCTGAAATAACTGTGTAGCTATTTTTGATCTTGGTATTTTACCTCATTGTCATCGACATGAAACCACTGCATTTCACTATTTTTAGACCTCACAAAAGCAGTATAATGTCCGGTTTTAGAAGACAGCTTCCTGAAAACCACTGCACCTACTAAACTACTATATGAAGCTTTTGTAGTAGTAGTTCGGACAGATAGGGTAGTATTCTAGAGTAATTATAAGCAATGACATTAGGTACTAATGAATATTTTCAAAATACCTGTATCTGAATGGTAGGAGTATCATCTCTAAGAAATCAAATCATAGCATGTAAGTAAACAATTTTCAAATTTAATTTCAAACATGATGTAACATCAATTTAGAACAAAAGTGTCTAAGAAAAGTTGTGAAATAATGTCACTATTTAGATAAGAGCAGTAACTAGTCATGGTTACAAGCTTGATAGGCATAGATAAACATTGCTGTTTCGTACTTAAATTTCTTACTCCATTGGTCCCAAACTTACCCTATAATTCTTTCATAATGTGCCTATATTTCTCATTTATTGTTTGACGAAAAATTCATGTGATAGATAGCTAATTAGTTAAGTAGCTAAGTGAAAAAAAAAGAAAGAAAGAAAATTTTAGTAGTGGTTATGCGACATAACCAAAGCTGAAATATATTCTTCAGTATTCTTTTCTTGATGTTTTAGTAAGTTTGAGAGAAGTGAAAATACTATGCTACAGCTGGTAAATGCTCGATTAAAGTCACATACTTTCGTGCTCAAGCTCAATTAGGTACAGGGTAGGGTACTTATGGTCTTTTAACCAAATAAAATAGAGAATTTATTAATAAATTAGCATTTGCAACTGACAGATAATCAGGGAGTCTTTCTTAGTTCTTTAACAACTGCGGATGTCAAGAGTGGAAACACTCGAACATTTACATCACTTTGAAAACATTCATTGTTGGCTTGAGATCTTGGTCAAACTTGAGTTTGAAGCTTCAAATTGAGTCTGCATAGTCCAGGATTTGTTTGTCATGAATAACAATCATTAATAATCAATGCTACCATAAAGAAAACCCTATTTCTAGCATATTCCTCATTGCTATATATGTGCTTATATTTTTTCCAGCAATATTTATCAATATCTCATTTGAGTAAAATACTATACAATGACAGACAATGCATTTGACACACCTATTTGACATCTTATTCAAATGAATGCATAGTAGACTTGGTGCTGCTGTTATATTTCCAGTACTGTGTGTAAGTCCCCTTGTTTTTCAGCTATGGTAATAAGTAAAATAGTAGTTATGAGCTACAAATATGTTTTCTTCAGTAGCGTTGGCACACACGATCAGCCACATGTTCTCTAGAAGGGAAACCATCAGTTACAATGTCCTGCACATTGAATGTTTTTGATCCCTGAAATGCAATACATTACATGATTCATTCACAAGTTATTTATTTTTGTGTTTCAAGACTTCATACTTGAACATATGCCTCAAGTATTGGAGATTTGTTAGTTGTGGTGCTTCTATGTGAACACTCGTGACACTCCACTAAAACAATACATAGATGACAGTATATTGAATATGGTGAATTCACAGGGAAATAAACTACCTGTACTTTATTCAGACACATAGCATCTTTCCACAAGTTCACTCTTGATGCTGATAGAATGTAATTTACAAGAATAACCAGAATAATGACATAGTTATATCCTAAATGTTGTTCCAAGCCCTCTAGAAAGTAGGAGTAGAACTCGTGTGCATCTTGCTGCTCTCCACTTACCAATTTATAGTCATTGACTAGACAAAAAATATTCAATAGCTAACATGGGTTTTACAAAATTCTTGCAGAATTGGCTACCTTTGAGGGCTTTGCATGACTTGGTAATTATCTGACAATCCAAAGACTTTCTTCTACCATATGTATACCTGCTGTGCACATACTGCAACAGATGAGGCAGACACAGCTGATGGGCTGTATTAAGGAATTTAAATGCTCCAATAATGAGTCCATTTTAGGATCACAAGGTTCTAAGAACTAAAATAATCACTGTAGAGTGTCAAAGACAAATTTGTTCTATCTGAAACATTAATTAAGTTCACGACTATTTTTTGTGTGGATAGTTTCATATAGTGGAACTATTGTTATATTCACTCATTTAATCTTTGGTGAGGATGTTATAGCTCACCTTTTCCAACTATAGTTACCTTGTGCATTTTGCATTACTATGACTATCTTGTAGTAATATTCAATATATATATTTATTGCAGCTTTGATATTTTTACTTGAATATTTCCGCATCACGCGAGCGTTCTGTATTCTCCCATATTGTACGGTTTATATTGTACGCTACTTGTAGCGCGCGCGTAGCGAGTAAAATCAATGAAAATTGTATTGTAACCGGTTGAGAACAATTTCAAAGAAGCAATAAATCACTTATCACACTCGTCGTACAATATGGGAATGATATTTTACTCTCACGCCACATTTTCACTCGCCTTTGGCTCGTGAAAATATTTTGCGTGCTCGTAAAATATTTTCCCATATTGTACTCTGACTCGTGCTATAAGTATTATATATTATATATATAATATATATATATATATTTATTGCAGCTTTGATATTCGTCACCATCACAGTAATCTATTCTTGTCTCACAATACTGTCCTGACCATCCTGGGTAGCAGTCGCAATTATAATCACTGATAGTGTCAATACAAATCCCATTTAGACATTGGTTGTGTTCACACTCATCTATATTGACCTCACACCTGTTTCCAGTGAAGCCAGCATAACATGAGCAGTTGAAAGTTTCATTTCTATCCGCACAGTATCCATTGTTACAGTTCACCACATAAGGAATTCTGCAATTGTCAATGATTTGATTGCAGTGTGATCCAGAGTAGTCTGGGTAGCAGGAGCAGTTGTAGTCGTTTGTATGATTGGAAAGTTCAAAACACATTCCACTCAAACAAGGACTATAATAACATGGACCTGTGGTAAATAGAGGTTTTGAAACCTACTGAATAAAGCTTTTTTAAGGTTGTGCTTAAGGTATTAATGCAGGTTAAAGACCATTACTTTTCACCCTATGTCTCCTGATATAACCACCTCCATCATATTTTATTATGACAATAGGTCCATTTTGAATGATCAAAAAATGATATTTTCTACTTTTTTATATTTTATTTTAAAAGATATACATTTGTTAGATTTAAGAGGAGACTACGGTAGTTTAAATATATTTTTTCTTGTTGAAAATGTAATATATGGTATCCAAAGTCAAGCACACAAATCTTGTCAGAAGTCTCTATTGTCCTGAAAAACTTTCATCGTCATCATCACCAAGAATGTCATTTGAGGATTCACTTGCAACTGGTTCATAGAGGTATGGCTCCAATTCCCAACCAGAGGCTTTCTTGACTAGCATCAGTAATAGAATAAAATAGGTTGTAGACACAAGAGGTTTCTGAACTACTAGCTTCACTTTCATAGTGTCATATCAGGCCACGAACTACTTTAAAGTTGTATGCTTTCCTACAGCAAGGCTACTACTGATGAGAGATGTGAATCGTCATTGCAACGGTTCAAATTTAAATGCTGACCATCTGAATGCTTCATAAAATCTTACTGGTGCAGCCTGCAACCAGCGCACTCTTAAACCTGTTGTGCCTTCTCTCTCATCAATCAAGAATTGTGCAGTACTAGATTTTGAGGTGACTTGATTTGTAATTCTGATTTAGTTGGTAAATAGTGACAGTTTACAAACAATACAGATCAATGGGAATGAGATTTCTAGTGGGCTATGAACTATATAAAAGGTTGTATATTTTACAGACCACCAAGGCTCTCCTTCCTCATTGTGTATTGCCATAATAGTAAATATTTATAATGCTATAGATAGATTTTATGACCCCTACATATCTGCACTAATAATAATGCTTCATTTCCGTTTGCTCTATTAAACAAGCTAATTACACTTACTGCGTTCAATTAAAGTTACACTGTTCAAAGCTGCCCAGAATGTTGTAAAACTTTCCACAAATGAATACCTAAAAAAGAACATGATAACAGTCACAATCTGTGGATTATGGAAAGCTCTAGACTAGGGAAGGATCTTCAATGTGATTATGACGGAAACAGTAAAGTTGAACTGAGTCCATCATATATTATATGTAGGTACAAGCATCATATTATATTACAAAGGAATGAAAACATTGCAGGCTGATAATTGTACTTCTTCAAAATTGTTCAATTAAAGAACAATTACTAAGTTCCAAGTATTGTATCAGTAATACTTTTACCTGAATTGTAGTGGTCCAGTATCTGCTGGAGGTGCAGTCCATGCTATAGTCACTGATAATTTCTCCGTATTGTTTGTATGGGTGACTCCAACCTATCATGTTTTAACTGAGTTAGACATTTCAGTGCAACAACTGTACCAAAGGTTATTAAAAGGCTATCCAAACTATTGTGAGTAAATTGAAATACTGCTGTGCATTTACTGTAGTTAATCAAAAGTCTTAACATTATTTCATTCCATACACATAAGTGTATACTTGTCATATGTCCTTAGCACATTGTCAAAATGTCTGACATTTAACTAAAGCTTGATTAGAAAAGCACTTGTTCCTTAGTTTCAAATATTTAGGAATTGAATGAGTACAAAAATGTAGAAGTATCTAAGTGTATTATATACACATAGTGACCAGCTCATGACATATGTAATGGCTGTTTGTTGTAGTAGTATAATACATATTATGACAGGTCAAACTTTGTAAAATTACAGTGTATACTCCTTACCGTGGGTGTAGGACAGGAACTCAGTCCATATAAATCATTTGTGCTTGGATTTTGGAATCCTCCAACATTGCTATCATTAGCTATTACTTTTGCTTGAATAAAGAATCCACGAAAGCCAGTTTGACTAATAGATTCAAATGCAGGGAAGATTCTGAGAATCACTGCAAATGTAACAGACAAAATTTTGTGCTAAGAATACCATATTTGATTATTCTTTCAACAAATTATCATTGAGCATTGTTGTTCAGTGGCTAATTAATAGTAATGCAAATTGTTTCTTTAGCTATTCTCTTGTAATATACAACATTTTGTTGAAAAATAATTAATATGATATTGAATATCAACATAATGTTTTATTTATAGCTGCTTACTGGTGGTATTAGTATTAATAAAGAGTTTTACACCACAAAGTTCAAATCAGAAGTACTAATAGAATGATAGTTGTTGAAAGGGTCTGTCAATAAATTGTAGTTAACAATCTGAAAACTTGTCACAAGTATGTACATGTAACAGTTATTAGTAAAGACATGCATAGGCCTTGACACTAACTAATTTTGAAATTTGATTGTGAAAAATGTTGCACAATATTCGATATTGGTACAAATTTAAATATATAAACTGAAATAAAATATTACGTATGCAAAATCATAACAAATTAAAATCCTTAAGAGCAACATCAAAATGAAATTCTTCAGAAGTAATGTTCTTATACTTTACTTGTATCTCATGTGTGACATATTTTTCTATACTCTTTTACAAGCTTCATAATGTATTGATCCAAATAACACAATGACAATTAAGTGAAACCATTACAGTTATACGTGGTTCCTGGAGTGTAGCTGTATGTATTAAGAACAGATCCATCTGTTTGGGGTAGTCTTGGATCTTCAAATGTGTCTACAACAAGTTCATAAGGAAGAATGTCAGTTGAATTCACATTACTGCCATATGCTGAGGAACTGAGTGGCACATGCTTCAACTGGAGCACCAGTGGAGTGACAGTGTCCAGGAGAAATCAATGCAACCAGGACCAGAGTTACTCCAGTAATCCAATCCATATCTATAAAAAAATAATTGAAATTAGATGATTAAAATGAGATAGAACTAATTAAGCACATTTTATCACAATAATTTGGAAAAAATGAATTTAGGACATTAGTGGAGTACACCAGTGTACTGGGACTATCAAATGAGACTTGATAATGATTTTAGCAATAACACAATTTTGAAGAGGCTACAAGTATATTTATCAGCACATGCTAGGAAATTTTTTTATGCCTACCTGTGTTCAGTACTCAGTGAGTTATACTTGACTGAAAAGGGGTTTATTCGAGTACACAAAAAGGAAGGTTTCAATTTATTATGTTTAATATGTACATATTATATATATTTATTGTGTTTAGTATATGATGTTATAGTACTTATTACATGAGTCGGAGTGTGATATGGCAGAATATTTCATGAGCAGGCTAATTTATTTTCATGAGCCAGAGGTGAGTGAAAATAAAGCCTGAGAGTGAAATATCTTGCCATATCACTCTGACAAGTGTAATAAGTGGTTTATTCCACACTAGATATCTTTACTACTGTAGTTAGTACTAGAGGACCTGTAACTCACAGGGTAAGTTGGTTGTGGGGGTTAACCACACCCCCAGCTGATATTTTAGCAGCTTCTCTAGTTGTAGTAGGCTACACTGATCATTCAGAGGATGAAAGTATCTGTAAAAACCAAGAAAATTGAAAAGCAGCTATAACTAAGGGTAACTGAGCTTGCCAGTACAGCTTGAAATAACAGCATGAAATATCATGAGTTATTTCAAGGGTCATGTACCTAAAGATATGTACCTAAAGATATCATTGTGAAGATATCTAGGGTGGAATAAATATATAATATATACTGGATATAAGTACACTCAGCACACCTTTGTTATTACACAAGGTTATATAAAATACATCTGTGATCAATAAATCAACTGGAAGGTTTATGACATTCAAGCTGTTTGGACCACCAAACTGAAACTCAAAATATAGAAAACAACAAATGTTTATGTATCGAATTATGTCAACCAACACATTAGCATTGCTTATAAAAAACAAATAATTAAGTATTCCAATCATGACCATAAACTAAAAATATTAATTAAAATGTTTATCTCGGTGTCTATTTATAAACACTTTATTACAGCTATATATTTCACTCTATATAAAGCATTGCTAGTCATCATAAACTAATTACCAGCATTTCTTCTGCCTATACATGTCTCAAGTTCATATTGTGTAAATAAATTAGTTGTTTTCATACTGCATATCGATGGAGGTTTCTGATCTGAGTATTTTCTTATTCCAACAAAGTATACCACAAAGTCCTGCTACATTCTGCATTAAGCAGGTTAAGAATTGGTTGGTCCTCATCAGTTAATTCATGTCGTGCAAATAGGTACTCTTATCACTGAAACATCTACTCATAAAATAAACTAAATCTGACATGTAATGATCTCTCAACAACTACTTACCTACTCACATATACCTGGTAAACTGTATGGCTATTCACTTGATTTTGATAAATCTTGCTACAAGTTTTTACTTAAAATTAACACACTTACTTCTGTTAGGTTCCTAGCTACAGTGCCAGCTGCTTGCTGTTTTTACCTGATTAACATTCACCACTATTTTAAAGTCACAGGACATTTTATAGCATGTTTGTTATAACTAACAGCAATGATTATGATAATAATGATAACTGTTATGAACAAGAACAACAAAAATATCTAGTGCAGTAATAATACTTATTATAAACATTCTTAAATGAAACGTAATAATTGATCTTCATGGAATCCAGCGAGAAAACCTGTTGAAATTCAGCAAGGTTGCATGAACATTATCATGTTTTATAAAGTGACTTGACATACTTGCATTGGGCCAGACCTATGCCTCTAGCAGATTCAAGCCTCCTTGCATATCAAGTTGTCAATTAATGTAGTATTATAATATTACAAGCTCAGAGGTACAAACACTGATAATTTTCACACCCACACAAACATAAATACAGAATCTCAAGCAAGAATCGTGGGACATAATGAAAATATGGTGAATGGGTTACAAGGAACAAGTGTTGACTTGACAGCTTGACTCAGAGCACTGGTGCCATTTTTGGTAAATAGTCAGTGAATCATATGTTCTGTTTAGAACAACCTCGGAGATATCATGTTTGTTGAGTGATTCTTTTTAGCTCCAATAAAAACATGTGCAAGTCTGGAGTTACTTGCAAAATATGATTTCAATTAAATTGTGTGGGTGGGAAAATCTTCCTTTATACTTTGGACATGGAATCTTCATTACAGTGTGGTTATAAATAACGGGGAAGTGGGAGGCCAGCATGAACACAGAATGAGTAGTGAATTTATACTAACTGAAGCATGTTCAAACTACACACTGGCCACACCCTTTGTTGGGATGAATGACACACAGCACATGACCCTTAAACTAATAAATATTGAAATCTATATGTGTGTATATGTAATGTGTGTGCATATCGACCATGCGTTGCTCCTACCCGTATTACAAATGCTTGGATTGTCTTTCAGTTGTTCTTATGGGAGGGAGATGGTCCCAAAGTAAAATTCATATGTGATATTTTCACCAAAGTGTAGCTAACTTCTTGGGAATTTGGTCAAATAGTTGTATTGAATCAGTAATATACTCAAAGAAGTTTTTATATTAGTGTATTCAAAAAATATGTAATAAAATTGCAAAAAATAATTCCTCTCCATAACTTATACTTGTTGATGAATATGAACCTTTGTTAGTCTATAATTACTACTATTACGCTTTTATATGAACACATCCATCTAATAAACATTCTACATCTAACATTCCATCTAAAATTTTGAAAACTTAAATATTCAATAAAACTCAGTTCCCCTAATTAATCAGTAACACTTTCAAACAATACAAGCGCATTTTTAATTCTTAAAATTTTTAGAAAACAATATAGGCAATTAAAAATCATAAGAATATTGTCATATTTTTTCGCCACAGAGATACAGTTTTTTTATAACTACCACAAATATGTCCTTGGTCTAATAGAGGAGTATGTGTCTGGTTTGTTGATCGAGAATCTGAAAGGAAAAATTGTAATAAGACTTAGGTGATATAAACTTTTATTAGTTTGGGTTTCATTAGTTATACGGTTTATTTCTGATACTAACTAGTAAAGCACATGTTAATTATACAATAACCGCTCGTAATAAAATTCTTCCGTTAATCATCATAGTTGTATATTGGACAGTAAATTGTCATTACAGCTAGTCCCAACAATTACCTAAATTTCTATAATTGGTACCAAGTAATGTAATCACTAAACAAGATTAGAGTTGCTACGGAAAGGATTTTTTTTTGTTTCATTGTACTTATTCAAAATAACAAGGTTAGTCTAATAGATCCATATGAATGATTCCACCAAAAAAATTGCAATTAAGTATAACTCCATTAAAAGTACTCACTTCTACCAAACAATTTTTGTATATTCTACTCTACTCATAGTATACAGCAAGGCATCATAATTATTGTTTAAGTAAGCTTATTGTACTAAACACTGGGTCACAGCTCACATGTGATGACAATTTTAATTTACCAATCACTAGTAAAGTACTGCTGAGTATCTCAACTCTGTTGTCCTTATTTCTTAAAAAACAGCAGTAAGTCCCAGTGTTGTATTTTCGAGCTCTATTAATCACTATGAGACGATTCAGTTTGTCTCCTACATGAACATTTTTAGGTACTATTGTTTCAGACACAAATTTCCACTCATCAATGTTCTGAGAATCACATAGAAATCTAATAGGATCACCTACACAAACAGTCTGATGGGAGGGGTACAGTGCTGATTGGCGGTGATCTGAAACATTGTATAAATTTCATACAATGAACACCTTGTAATATATTCATCCTACAAGCAGTGGACGCTTCTAATATTATTACTGTAAAGAAATTGTGAAGTGATATATTATCTTAAAGTACTTATAGAATCAACCTTCTGAAATCTAATTTGTGAATATCTTTCAGAATTTTTAACTGATGAAATTTTATTCAAGACATGCTATTTTTAGAACCAAACTTAGCGGAATCAAATCAAAAATTTTGAAATTTCAGGCAATTGTCTCATTACCATGATATTGATAAAATTGTGTCAAATATAACCACAAAAGCCATAACAATTTTCAGGGGAGCATAACCATTTTCAGGGGCAAAATGCCTCCCTAAAATGGCTTAAAAGCATATAAATTTTGTCATTCACTGTGAATTCAATGTAGTGTTTATTAAATTTAATCATGACATTGCTCACTCTGAGTAAGGATGTGATATTCTGCATAAAGTATTTCCTCATAAGACCAACGAAGTGCTTTATATCTGTTACCTTCACATACATACTTCCCTTCATTCTCTACAGTAGCATTAGTGATTACAAGTTTGTTGGCATAAGATTTGACATTACTTGGTAGTGAGCCTTCATTGAAAATCCATTTAATGTTTTTGAGAGCTTCCTTGCATTTTATCTTTATAGTAGTGCCTTGTGTAAATGACTTCTTAGTTGTATATGCTATGCAATATATATAAAACATATACATATATGTACACTTGTTATAGATTTATACATTGTATAAGATATAGATATATAGTCATTAAGATAGACTGTTATTTATTTAGGTAACATTAAGGTGATTATACTTAAACTTAGAAAGTTTAGTGGTGTGTGGCATGCCTTTGATGTTACATAGGTTGATGGGTACTTACAAAATACTTTAAGTTCCACAAATGCTAAAAAGTGTTTATAAAGAAACGGTTCTAAAATAAGATAATAGCATGCATATTTTCCACCACTATTTGAATCAACTGTTATCTCAAAAGTGTTAGATGAAATTGAATATGGAAAACTGGGTAATGCTCGACCATGTAGATCGATCCATTCTGGAGTAGGGTTATTCCAAGGCATATGTTTATAAAACTTCACCTTTTCTCCCACTAATGCTTCTATATAATCTGGAGTTATGTCTTCAGCTGAGTTTTGATCTGAAAAGTGATGAAGTACTTTAATTATTATGCATTCAAAAAATTAAAAAAATATATGCATAAATCACTTCATTAGCATATTAATATTTAAAAACCAATAAAGTGGATGAAATTTACAGAAAGTTTTGTGGCTTTGATCCTCATGTAATTAGCAAATACATTAGAAAAGCACATTTAGTCGATACTTGGCAGTTCTGATGAGCTAAATATGATACTAACCACTATTTGTAGTCATAATGAAGAAAATGTTTACATTTCTTATGCTCTGCTCTTTATTGTATATAATGATATAATAAAAGCCTAGGAAGTCTTTTTAGAATTGTAAGGGGGAATTATTCAAATAAAAAAAATCAAAACAGATGATAGCTGCCTGTAATGTATGTAATTGTAGGGGTAATGACATTGAAAAATCTGGGATTTTTTTTTTTTGCAGGAGAGCAAAATACATCTTTATCTCTCTACTAACTGTTTAATTTGGTTGACCTTCACCTGATGACAGCTTAGTGCCTCTGCTCTATCTCTTGTTGCCCTTGTAAAAACTTGGCTTGACAACTCCATAATTGACTGTGAAGTATCTCTACCCCATTGTAGACTTTTATGACGCAACAGAGACGGCGTGGCAGAGGGGTGACTAATAATGGGACCACTGTCTACTCTATTTTGCCACATCCTACTTTGGAATTTCTGTGTGCAGAACTGTAGACCAAGTCAGGTGTACTGTTACTAGGTGTTATCTATAGCTTCCTTGGACTTGACACAGTGACCTGTCTTTACTGGAGTCTGCCATTGATCAGATTGATGTGTCAAGATACTAAATTGTCATACTCTCTGATGATTTCAATATTAACATCTCCATGCCCTCTGTCCACCTGCCATGGGCATTATTTCTCTTATGAAGAGTTTCACTTTTCATCAACTTGTAACCAATTCTACTCGCATACCTGATATATACAGGTCTAACATTGACCACATTTGTACAAGCGACTTCAGCATGACTCTAGGTGTATCAATAGGACCTGAACTAGGTTCATCTGATCACTGCTCTGTTACTTGCAACTTTGCCCTCACTAAATCTAGTTCCATCACTGTATAGGAAATATTGTTTAACCAAAAAAAACTGTTTTGGTAATCTCATGTATCATGCCCATTTTATAGAATGGAAGGAGGACATAGTAAGTAACTACAGACCTAATTCCCTACTCTTACTCGTGCCTAAGTTGCAAGAAAGGCTGATACACACAGTGCTTTACTCCTTGATCACAACATTACTCCCAGGCTGCTGCTGTTTGGTTTCCAACCTGGCAGTTCTACTCGGAGGTACTAGTACACATGACCCAAGCATGGCATCAAAACATGGAAGATGGACTTAGCACCATATGCATATTTTTAGTAATTTTAAACCTAAAGAGGCTACTATTACTCTACGGTAGCTGAGGTAAGTAAGTAATTCCGTATTTGTTAGATAAATATACAAAAATAACTCTGGCCATACTACGGAAGTTACCACTGCTCAAGAAAATGAGGTAAGAAAGTAATTTTGTATTTGTGTGCTAAAATTGATTGTCTTTTGTTTTTATAACTGCTGCTGCAATAAAAGGTCATGACTGCTACTATAGTGTTTGCATGAACTAAGCGAAAACATAGTAACAACACTTAGTTTTATGTTACCTAACTATCAGGCTCGCTCGCCATTTGTGCTCAAGCACATCACTAGTTTATATATAATATTATGTTTGGACGTACGTATGTAATTTTGTACTTTGACCCTCGCATTTTTGTGTTAGTTATGTGGTCGACCCCGTCCCAAATTGCACTAAACAGAATCCTATGGTTTGTCGATCAGTACCCGTATCACCATAGAAATTGAACTGTTTACCGTTTTGAATGATTTTGGGGTGCAGTTAAAAAGTGAAAACTTAAGGGACTTTTATTTTATTCGAGTTAGTCGCGCTGGTAAGTCAATGCGCTTTTTGTCATGGTTATAAGCCGTGCGCAACAGTAGTTACTTGAAAATACATTGTCCACTAGACTTCCGCGAAGGTAAGTCTGTGTAGGTGCATATCCAGTTGTGTCAAAACATTGTGTGTTACAACCACTACTTAGCTAAAGAATATCACCAAAAAAAAACGTTTGAATAACGTGTATTGTTTTGTTGTTATTTTTTTCCTAAATTCAAGCAGTTGCAGGGAGTTGTTACTTGGGCACTGAAATCCCTTTACCGTGTATGCGAAATTTAAAAACTGGACCTTATTTTCAGTAGCTTCAGTGTTAGAAGTCAAAATCATTCCTATAAAAATAGTTGTCCAGGCCTGCAAGGATAACAAGTTTATGACAACGAGTTTAATCGCGATCGACGACTTGCGATGAACGACGAGGACGAGGACTTGGGCTGGCGCGTAGATTAAGACTCCAGGCAATAAATGCATGCATTGTATTATCTTTCCTTAGTTACTCTTTAACTCATTTTTTCTGTATTGTTCTCTATTTGGTCTTTGTTTCTTTTGTTTCTTATATCAAACTAAATTATTGTGATTGTTGGAACTTGGCTGTAACTAGTCATTGGGCTAAACGGCGGGATTCCAGAGATAATCAGATACAAAGTCCAGAGCGTCTGTGGGCCTTACAACCCCACTGCTCTCTCACACAGCAAGACGTCTCTCTGGCAGGACGTGACCGTCCATTTAACCGAACCTGACCTACCTTAGCTCTGTCGTTCTTCAGGAACTACCTGGACTTCGCGGCTAGAGCTCTTCAACGGTTACAACACTCATTTTGTCAAGTACACCTTGTGGAGTCTGTGAGGTTGCTCTGTCATATTCTTATTTCTTATTTTATCTATTGTGAACATTTTACTCATCCTATCTTCATTGATCGCAAGGATCACTTCATTATTTCACACGGTCTTTCATTCAGTCACCTCATTTTCAATTGTTTTACTTACTTTTACTCCTTTACAACAATTAGGTATTATTCAGTCATGTCCATTGACTATGAAGCTGTCTATGCCGACATCACCGATATCACGGTCCTCAAGCAAAAGAGGAGAGCCCGACGCAGTACAATTACTCGTCAGGAGCAGACTTTGTCCAATTATTCAAAGACTCCTCTTTCAGACATAAAACAAGCAGAAGTTACTAGTAAGCTGTACAAACTTAGAGATCTAGTTAATGATCATGAGGCCTTACAGAATAGAATTGATGATTTAATTCCAATTGGGGAGGAAAATACCGAGTTAGATAAGGATAGTCAATTATTACTTAAACATTCCAAAATACTTGATGATTATGAATGTTTGTACAATCAGCTTCAAGCTTGGTGTTCTGGTTGTGGTATTAGACATGATTCAGACATCTTGCTTAGTACTTCCTCACTCAATTCTGAAGTTTGCCGAGACTCTTATGATAAGCTGAAAATAGAATACAAAGACTTTCTTACTTCAGCTCATTCTTATCTTAGCTGTCCTGATATTAGCAAATTAGTCGACAGTGTAGATGTTCTTATGAAAAAACTATTAGACAAAGCCTCTACTGACTTTGAACCTAAGGCAACTCTTTCTTCAGGAAGCTCAGCTAGTACAACAAGTGCTAATCATGCTATTCCTTATCATCACAGCAGGCTTAAGCTAGATCTGCCTACTTTTTCGGGCGATGTCCTCGATTGGCGTGAATTTTGGTCGATTTTCTCTGCTCGACTTAGCAGAGAAACTAGCTTATCAGAACATGAAAAGATCAGCTGTTTAGAGAATGCTATGTCTGATAAAGGGGCTAAGGCTATTGTGCGTGTTCACAGCATTTCTGGCTCTTATAGTGAGTGTGTGGCGGCACTTCGGGAGCGCTATGATCGTAACAAGATAGTGTATAGACATCACGTTCAGAAGCTGACTCAATTAAAGCCCATTCAAGATACTTATGAGAGTTTATGCCAGACTATTCATGATTTGACTCGCCATACTAGTGGCATGAAGTCTTGTGATGGCGCAACATATGAACAGCTCATTGTAGCAATGATAGAACCTCTCCTTCCTACCGTTCTTATTAAACTTTGGTCAGACTTTACCTCTGATTCTATCGCCCCACCTACTCTTTCTGATTTGCTCAAGTTCTTCAAACGTCGATCTCAGGCTGTTGAAGCTGTAGCTTCACCAAAGACTGTAACTCAATCACAAGCTCCTACAAAAAATATTGCTACCTCTCGTTTTTCTCAAAAACCAAAAGCTTTGCATGTTCGCGGTCAGAATCAAGAGCACTGTCCTTGCTGTGACTCTTCACATGCAATATATCAATGCTCACAATTTAAAAGCCTTACAGTAGATAAAAGATTCAACTTCGCTAGGCGACACCGCTTGTGTTTCAATTGCCTCAGTAAAACGCATTCCATAGAAGATTGCTATAGCAAAATCACTTGCAAAGAATGTGGTCGTAAGCATCACAGTCTCTTACATAGAACGCCTAATAATCACGCATCTAAAAGTGTAGCTATTAACTCTGCTGACACAGCTGTTCCTCCTGTTGCTTCCACTAGAACGCCTAATAGTCAGGCATCTAATAGTGTAGCTACTAACTCTGCCGACACAGATGTACCTCCTGATGCTGCTCCCACTGGATCCAGTACCTCATTTTACCAGCGAACTTCCGATACATTTCCTACCTCTACTGCTTTCATGCCAGCTACTGCTCTAGCTACTGTTTCAGTTCCAGGAAGGCAATGCAAGGCTAGAGTCCTCATGGACACTGGTTCAGGTATAACTCTAATCTCGAATAGATTAGCACAATCTCTCAAAGCGAAGAAGCAACGTTCTGTTCACGAGATTACAGGTCTCAACGGGACGAAATGCGTCACTTCAAAGAATGAAGTCTTTTGTATATTGAGCTCTGCCAATGAGACGGGAGGTGAAGAAGTAGTTATAAGAGCTCATGTAGTTGACCAGATCACCTCAGACTATGCCCTTCAAGACTTGAGTAGCATCAGATCCTTACCCTTCTTACAGGGAAAACAACTTGCCGACCCTGAATTCGGCAAATCTGGTCGAATTGACTTGCTTCTGATACCAATCGGTGTATTTATGACCAATCTGAGTCAACTTCTGACCGTTCATTCCGTACGTGGAATTCAGTGTTTGGATGGATTGTTGGAGGTCAAACGTCTAACCCTGGTGTTTACTCACCCTGCATGAACCTCACGTCTTCCGACACAAGAGCAGACGAAATCCTGCAGTGGTTTTGGCGTCAAGAAGAGGTTCCTAATGAGCCTACACTACTCCAAGAAGACAAAATTGCACTTGAATATTTTCAAAGCTCTACAACTAGAAATTCTAAAGGACGATATTCAGTGAGCTTGCCTAAAAAGACCCCTTCCATCTCTCTTGGTGAATCCAGAAGCCTTGCTTTAAAACGATACCAGCAGAACAAGAAGTCTCTTATGAAGAAAAATCAGTGGCAAGCATTTCATTTGGGTTTGGATGAGTATCGAGTTCTAGGACATGCTGAACTTGTACCAAAAGCCGATTTACTACAACCAAAAGGCGAGGTTTTCTACCTTCCCACACACGGAGTGATCAAAGAAAGCAGCTCAACAACAAAGCTACGCATTGTTTTCGATGGTTCAGCTGTCTCTTCCAACGGACGTTCACTCAACGAAATCCTACTTCAGGGTCCTTCTTTATATCCTCTCCTTTCAACTGTCATAGCTCAGTTTCGAATGCACAAGATAGGAATGTCAGCTGATATATCGAAAATGTTTCGGGAAATCGGACTGGCAGAACCTGACAGAGACCTCCACCGTTTCTTGCACGAGAACTCAGACGGCCAAATTCAGGATTGGCGAATGTGCCGAGTTACTTTCGGTATTACGTCCTCCCCTTTCTTAGCTTCTAAAGCTCTACTACAGGTAGCTGAAGACCACAAGAATACATTTCCCAAGGCAGCTCAAGTTGTTAATCAATCCTTTTATGTTGATGACTGTCTCACTGGGGCTGACAGTCTCATTGAAGCTAAACAGCTGAGAAGAGATCTCAATTCACTTTTATCCTTGGCTTGTTTCACACTTAGAAAGTGGAGATCTAACTCACCTGAATTACTTTCTGAACTCCCTTTGGAACTCAAAGAAGTTGACAATTCTAACCTTATGATTTCTCCTTCTGAATGCCCTAAAACTTTAGGCATACATTGGAATACATGTACTGACACTCTTCATGTTCACACACCTACTCTCAATGACATTACTATTCCAACTAAGCGTCAGTTAGCCTCAGTTGTTGGAAAAACTTTTGACGTTATGGGATGGTATTCTCCAGCAACAGTTCTGATTAAAATTTTGCTCCAACAAATTTGGAAAGCAAAGATAGGCTGGGACGATCTATTGCCACCTGTATTCCTTTCTGTGTGGGAGGATTGGAGTAGAAATCTACACCTTATTACTCAACATCCTGTACCTAGAAGCTACTCAAGTAGTGACTCACCAGTAATACAGAGACAACTACACGGCTATTGTGATGCTTCTCAGGCTGCCTATGGAGCTGTTGTCTACCTTCGCTTGCTTCATCAAAATTCCACAGTCACTGTTACTTTGGTTACTTCAAAAACTAAGGTGGCTCCACTTAATGGCAGCACTATACCTAGGCTTGAACTCTGTGGTGCTCTTCTACTAGCTCGACTCATTCACCAGGTTTCAAAGGATCTAGACATTTCTATGTCCAGTATATTCACATGGTGTGACTCGTCTGCTGTTCTTGGTTGGCTGAATATGTCACCAACCCGCTTGAAAGTTTATGTAGCAAATCGAGTTTTAGAGACCACAAAACTTGTACCTGCTGAACACTGGAGATATGTCTCTACAAAAGCAAATCCAGCAGATCTTGCTTCAAGAGGTCTACACATTCAGCAGCTCATGGATTGTTCTTTGTGGTGGCAAGGACCAGAGTGGTTACTTCAACCTCCTGAAGATTGGCCCAGGAGACCTGACATTAATTTGAGTCGAGAGCTCCCTGAACTCAAGTCCACAGTACTACTTATACAACAACCTGCTCCAGACTTTGATCTTTGGGATAGATTTTCTTCTTTCCATACATTAGTAACTATTGTTGCATGGTGTAGACGTTTTATCACAAATACTCGCAAAATCAACGTCATCAAAGAAAATCGGTTGACATTCCCAGAAATATCTTCTGCCAAGAATTTGCTCATTTTAACTTCTCAATTACAATCATATCACTCTGAAATATATCATCTCTCTCATGGCAAACCTATTTCCACAAAGTCATCCATTCATTCATTACAACCTCTCATAGGTCAAGATGGTTTATTACGGGTTGGTGGGAGGTTAAATCATGCTGCTATTAGTAATCATTTGAAACATCCTATCATTTTATCTAGTCACCATATTTTAACCAAGTGTTTAGTGTTACAGGTTCATCTAGACTCAGGACATGCAGGTATTGGAGCCATGCTGGCCATCCTAGCAGATCAATACTATATCAGTGGTTTGAAGTCTCTACTTCGTCTGATCAGTCGTTCATGTGTGACCTGTCAGCGTGCCTATGCCAAAACTGCAGAGCAACTCATGGGTCAGTTACCACCAGAGCGCCTTCACCCTTCACTTCCCTTTGAACACGTTGGAATAGACTATGCCGGCCCGCTATGGATCAAGAGGGGAAACCCACGCAAACCTACGTTAGTGAAAGTTTATGTTTGTTTATTTGTTTGTTTTTCCACTAAGGCAATTCATATCGAGTTGGCTTCGGATCTGACAACTGAAGCTTTCCTGGCGGTCCTTACACGTTTCGTGGCTCGACGTGGTATTCCTGAGACAATCTTTTCTGATAACGGAACAAACTTCGTAGGAGCCAAGAATGAATTGACTGAGCTTTGTTCCATGTTACAAAGCAAGAAAACACAAGATGCTATTCATCACTTTTCAGTAGTGAGATCCATCAACTGGAGGTTCTCACCCAGTAGATCACCACACTTTGGCGGTATCTGGGAAGCTGGGGTAAAGATTATGAAAATCTTGTTACAGAAGCTCGTCGGTAATCACCGTCTAACCTACGAAGAGATGACCACGGTCCTAACAGAAGTCGAAGCTACACTCAATAGTCGACCACTTCTGCCGGTTCATTCCACTTCTCCAGATGGATTTGAAATACTTACTGCTGGTCATTTCTTGATTGGCAGACCGCTATGTTCTTTGCCCTCCGGAGTTTCTTCTACAGACAAAATATGCAATTTACGTCGTTGGAACTTGGTGAATAGATTATCAGCGGATCTGTGGAATCAGTGGTATAAAATCTATCTCCAGTCGTTACAGAAAAGAGAAAAATGGAGAGGTGTTAAAAAAAATCTGAGTAAGGACGACATAGTTTTACTAAAGGATGAATCGAACTGCATCAATCGAATGTGGCCCCTAGCAAGAGTGCTAGAAGTTCACCCTGGAGCTGACGGTCTCGTAAGGGTAGCTACGGTTCTTTGTGATGGAAAGAAGTACAGAAGGACAATAGAGAAATTGGTTCCTCTTCTTCGGATGTCTGATGGATCTTTTCCTGCC
>WLWD01005103.1_pt1 | contig 43697 bp, 22 predicted proteins | sample 6712731 | NCBI WGS metagenome assembly WLWD01 (sample SAMN12718690, study PRJNA576275) | sponge metagenome | isolation source: marine sponge | host: Mycale hentscheli | place: New Zealand: South Island, Marlborough, Capsize Point | collected 2014-11-01 | reverse complement strand
TACGCCAGACTAGGGGCAGACCTAGATACTTAAACTATGTCAAACGCCTAACCACATTTAGTGGACTATGAAAGCGACTGAAAAACTACATAACTTTTCCACAGCACAATTGAAAGGCAAGCAGAATTTGTTCTTGGTCAACACCATTCTCTATTTGAAACAGATAGAGTATTGGAATGTGAATTTAGGGCAAGTACTACTGAAATTCTGTTTGTAAAATCATTAGGTGACACTGGCAAGATAGAGATAAATGTAAACTTACAAAATGCTAGAAACCATTTACAGCACTACTGGTTAGATATTATTATTATTGACAGTACCTTGAAAAGGACTTCACAAGTGCAATGATTAATGTAAATGTCAATACTATCTGTATTACCACCTAACTAAATGATTACACCCTATTCTTCTGATGTGACCAAGTTCTGATATATATATATATATATATTATATAACAACTTGTAAGGAAGTCCACGGAATAAAATGCAATATATTTTCAAGTTCTTACCTCAGTGATTTCAGGAGGATTGTCTATGTTTGTTGTGGTGTCAGGCAAAGTGGTGGTCTCCGGCTTACTGGCTTTCTTTTTAGATGTCTTCTTAGGCTGTGGCTTATTCTAAACACCAAGTGACACCTAGTAACTCTATTGTACCTTCAATAGACCATCTCTATTGCACAGCACACGCTATACCATGTTACTTACTTCTGCCGCTATTGTGCTTTGCCTTTTGACTGCATTCATCACCACCTGTACACAGTAATGCCATCATAAATTATACAATTATACAACAACTCTCACGACAGTATGTCCAGCACCTTGCACAAGGCTTGGTTTGTTGCTGAATAAAAACAAATGTGACTTGTGGGATTTTTTCTCACAATGTCATATTAAACTCACCTGCTCCACTTTTTTCTCATCTGCTCCTTCAAAGAAATCAGTTTTTCTCCTTAAAAAGCTAAAAAATGTATCCAGGAGCTGTGGAAGATGAAAAAAAATTAGAATTCTATTTCTTTGCTAGGTTTCACATTCACACCTCATTGATTCCTCCAGTGTGCTGCTGAGCTATACTCAATAGCATGCCGTCATACCGCTCTCCTGAGCCATCCGCCATTGTAGAGTCCCGGACGGAAAAAGGAGTGGCTGAAGTGGGGACGCAACACAGTAAAGTAGAAGGGGGTGAAGGTATCTTTTGCGGGACTGAGTGTTGATAAACCACGTGTACAGTCTCGTGATATTTGCTGAATTGGCAATACATTGTGGGGGTTGTGTTTTCTAGTGAAGTGTTCGCAGCTGCTCCTTTTTGAGTTGTTGAGTTGAGAAGTGCGACAATAATGGCGAGTGGAGTGCAAAAGTTATACAACAAAGTGAAGAGTGGCGCTAGGGAGTTTGCCGACTCCATGACGCCGACTCTGAAGGTAAACTGGTGCAATCGCTGGCTTTAGCTCCAACTTTGAGATTTTATTTCTGTTCTTTTTCTTTTTGAAGGAATCTAAGTTCAAAGAGAGTGGCATGATAACAGCAGAGGAGTTCGTCATAGCTGGGGATTACCTGGTCTATCACTGCCCTACATGGAGCTGGTAAGAGAATAATGATATGGATGATGGTGGTTGTGGAGGAAACAATTGTGTACTACCTGACATTGCACTTGTAGAGTTGCTCAATGAGTCCCATTGATGTGTTTAAAGCTTTTGTTTAAGTCTTGACCATGTCTATAGGTATTATAGGCAGTCAAGGAGTGACTGGCTGTCAGGGGTTGATTTTAGTGAATAGTGCGATGTTGGTCATGGAGCTTTGATATAAAGAAAGAAATTTTCTCTGTTTTTTGTATGACTTGCTGTCAGGGGCTGAATGTAGTGAATGGTGCGATGTCGGTCATGGAGCTTTGATAAAAAGAACGAAATCTTCTGTGTTTTTTGTGTGACTGCCATTATTCCATATGGTCATCTTTTTCTTTAATCCGTGCCGCGTATTTTCTATACTGTAATTTAGAGGGACCCAAACATTTTATTTTCCCAATCAACTGAGCAAAAACCAACTTGCCAAGTGGTGTTACACATTCGTGTAATTCTGAAGAAATGACTAAATGTGTTTGCCCAACTCTGTGTGTTTCATTTTGCCATGGCTAGTTTGAAAATATGAAAACCACCCAAGTGAAGTCTGAGGGATATATCTACTAATGGTGGCCATTAATTATGTATATGGTATTGAATGTTGTGATAACTGGTGGGCTTGTACTATCACGTCTGATACTGTGGGTTAAGATGAGATCAGTTTATTTTTTGTAGTAGCCTCGTTTACTATATGAGAATAATAATTCCTAGTTGTAACTTGTCGACATATGAAGGAGTTGTTAAATAGTAATAACCTGGTGTTGATCATCTTGATTGAATAACAACAACAAAAACAATAACAATATGTTTGCCCAGTGCATAATGGGTCTACATTAATCTAATGCAATGAAGCAACGGATATAAGGTACGCACATTCACACACATACGTATATGCACACACACACATGCACGCACATACATACACACATTCATACTCTATTGTAGCAGTAGGTACACTGGGAGAAGTGGTGAGGTGGTCCCAAAGACACACATGCACACTCACACACATTCACACATATACACACCCGCACACATACACACACACACACGCATACACACACACACACACGCATACACACACACTACAGAAAGAACCTTTCCCCCTTCTTGCTGTGTCTCAGGTGTAATTGTCTCGATGGCTTAATGGAAGCTTTACCTGTGGTGGGTTATGAGAACAATAACAGTTGGTGTACAAGTGGGGCATCATATTGTAATCTCACTAAAATATCACGTATTCATAGTTAGTGACTATTCTGAGATATGGATATCCTTCGATCCCAGTTTGTCTAATAAATAGAATTGTATGTACACATAAGCCATTGGGACAGACTCATTCACAGGGCAGTGGACAGATACATGTAGCACCATGCCCTATTGTGTGCATGTGAATTTAGTATACACACAGAGTTGTATGAGTGAGGCATGCATACTTTGTAGTGCCTTTCGTGTAGTTGTGCAATTCCAAACCTAGCTGTGGTATATCACATAGTAGTAACTCCAGCCAGTCCACAATGTAACCTGTGGGACTAGACCATTGGTCCACAACTCCAGCCAGTCCACAATGTAACCTGTGGGACTAGACCATTGGTCCACAACTCCAGCCAGTCCACAATGTAACCTATGGGACTAGACCATTGGTCCACAACTCCAGCCAGTCCACAATGTAGCCTGTGGGACTAGACCATTGGTCCACAACTCCAGCCAGTCCACAATGTAGCCTGTGGGACTAGACCATTGGTCCACAACTCCAGCCAGTCCACAATGTAACCTGTGGGACTAGACCATTGGTCCACAACTCCAGCCAGTTTAAACCCATAGCACACAGGCGCGAGAGGGTTATAGTAATTGTTGTGTTGTCTGTTAGTGTTTTTGTGAGTTGGCTGTTTATCATGCTCTGATTTTTGGGAAATTACTGAAAATTAACCATTAATTTAGGTTCTGGTCTGCTTAGCTTCTTATTTTATGAAGATTAATTTAAATAGCCAATAAATCATTCTTTTGATCTGAGATGATTTTGTAATATCTACCTTATGTAAGTAGAACTGAGGGTTGGCACCTTCGGTGATTCAGTGATCATGCGCATTGACTCTTCATTCTTGGTACTGAGAATCAAGGTTTAGTTAATACTTGATTCCGGTTCCGGTTTGGTGAGCGAGAAGTAAGACCAGTCCAATAGTCTGGAGGAGCATTGTTCCTTTTACAGAGAATCTAAATATAGATTGTAGATACTTCATGTCAATGGTGCTCTATTTTTATATTTGTGGTGTTGATGTGGATCACATGGTGTATGTGATCATAGAGTTCTGTTGTCTCTCCAATGTAGGTCAGGTGGAGATCCTTCCAAAAAGAAAAATTTTCTTCCACCAGACAAACAGTTCCTGATCACTAAAAATGGTAAGTGGTAAATTAGATATCTCAATAAACAATTTAAAAATAGAATCTCTCCAGTGGTGTACTTCAGTACAGTCACATAACACAGCAAATGATGATAATTCCATCTATCTTTTCTAAATAGATTATGTGATTGATGAACTAATGAATAGAGAGCTTGCTAATACAGAGAACACAATTGTTATAATAGCAGGACTTTGGCAAGAAGTCAAAACATTGGGTTAAGTTTTAATTAATAATGTTGGCTGTTAGAATGAGAAAAAAATTGCTTATTATAATTAATTCAGCCGAGAAGCGTAACCCTTTGCAGCACTGTGAAGTCAGAAGTGAATTTGCTTTTTAACGGTAAACTAAAGTGTGTCACTTGGTAGCTCTCTGGCATACTTGTAAGCAGATGCTATGAATTGGTTCAGCATTTGAACAAGTAAACCAAACTCTAGCTCTGGCAGTTGGCAAGGCCTGACAGTTTCACTGAGTGGTCATCTATTTCATTATTCCATCACATGTACTAATACATGCCACATGTGTCCATCTGTAGTTAGGGTTTGATACAGAAATTTATGCTATGGGAAGGGCATTAGAGTTAGAGGGTGGGGCTATATACTTTGAGAGGGTCATTTTCTTCAGAAAAAGTTATCATGAGCCTGTATGTGTGTGTGTGTGTGTATGTATGTGTGACTGTATATGTGTGTATTTGTATGTAGTTCCATGTTACAGAAGATGTCACCAAATGGCAGTTATTCCAGAGAATGAGAAGGTTATCAGGGTAGATCAAAATGATGAAGAAGGATGGGTGGACACACATCATGGAGTAGGTAAGGTGTGCAAAGTGGTGGGCGGGTGAGGGAACACTACACATGGAGTAGGTAAGGTGTGGAAAGTGGTGGGCAGGTGAGGGAACACTACACATGGAGTAGGTAAGGTGTGGAAAGTGGTGGGAGGGTGAGGGAACACTACACATGGAGTAGGTAAGGTGTGGAAAGTGGTGGGCGGGTGAGGGAACACATGGGAAGAACAGGCTAAGGAATCTACAACTCTTTCTGGCTAGTTTTGTCTGGAAAAAATAATCAGGGTTTCATACAGACTATGGGAGCCCTGGGATTCCCCTCCCCCTAGGTTCAGTCCCCCCCCCCCCTAAAATTTTTTCTTCCCCGAACTGAATTCTTCAGAAAAATTAATGATTACTATAAATAGCCTTACAGATTAGTTGCACTTCTTCAAAATCAATATTTCTCTAGTTCTGGTCCTTCAATGCCAACTCGTATTAAAGCATAGATGCTGTAGTGTTTGTATAGTGACAGAGGGACTTTATATTGCTTAGGTCCTCCAGAAAGGGACACTATAAATTTAGTCTCCCAGCTTCGAAGCCAGGGTCAATTTGTGTCCCTCTGATTGCACTTAGAGTCCCCCCTATTACATTGTTAAAGAGCAGTCGCTACATTCTAAATTAGTTAGGCACTATGCAGTTGTTGTGAACTACTGTTTTTAGGGTCCCTCAGGCCCTAAGTAGTGCCCTTGCTGCGCTCGTGATGTAAAAGCCTAATGCCACCAAGACCCTAAAAATGGTCTCGGAGGCGGCGCCTAACTATTGGAGGCGGCGCCTAACTATTATATAGTTTGTCAAGTTTTCATCTGAAATCTGTTTCACAGTCTCACGGTCATGACTTGACCATATTATGTAGATAAACTGTTTTTTGCGACTCGACATATTCCCCCCCCCCCCTCAGTGAAAAATCGTATATGAATCCCTGAGAATTATAAAATATTTATCAATCTCAAAACTATGTGCTTACTATTTTAAATGAAGCACCAAAGGTGAGAACCCTCAGCGCTATTAAACACTAGCTATTACAATATAATCTCCTTCCAAAAGAACAAGCTATCTCTATTTTAATGGGGCATCAAAATAGCTCGACCAATGAAAATTTTACATGGAAATGCTGTCTTATTTTCAATGCAAAACTTCACTTCTTTCAACTCCATAACTTCCCTGAGCATAAAGCGAACTACACTGCTGGCTGCAGAAATTATTTGCTCACGTGATTATGAAGTGATGTTAGGGGGTGTTGCCCATAAAAGCTGGTACCTACGCGGAGTTGAAAGCATCACGTATTCTCAACGATTAGCCCGAAATTAAAAAGTAGCACAATAAAAGGTCTTAAATCTTTGTCCCGAGAAAGTTCATACCTAAATAAACTGTTAATTGTCAGTATTCTCCAAAATCAGAACGCGACAGACAAACAGATAGACAGGATGACTACTATAACCTTCTCGCGCATGCGCGCTGAGGGTTAATAATCAGTCACCTTTTATCACTCTGGAGTTAAAAATAAGAACAAAAAACATTCTAAATAAATTAATAAAACAGGTAAAGTATAATTAAAACCAAAAGCATTTAAGGAAAGGTTTTTTGTTTTTTGTTTTTTGTAATCCTGCATGGAGTGAAATGGTTCAGTCCAATATTCATGCTTATGGTCATTAGTTATGCTATAAATTAAAGAGACTTATTATACAGCTTAAAACAACAAAAAGAAGACAAATACTTAATATTGATAAGTGATCATTTTATGTCTGATCATTTTAGTGATGGTTTCATTGGCCAAAGCTGCTGTATTGGTAAAGGTCAATATGTGAATGTTTTTACTGTACATTTTAGAGTTTGAGCAAATGCAGGAGAAGTTGGTGGAGATGACTCTAGATGGGGAAGAGAAGAAGCAAGAGCAGTCAGGTGCCTCAGCATCGTCCGGTAGCATTCCGTTCCCTCTGGTGGGAGGAGGGCCTGCAGTGGCTGATGATGACTCTGATAGTGACTCGGGACCTGTAGGAGATATTGACGACTTTGAGATGGAGGAAGATGATCCTGTAAGTGTGAACTTTTAATTATTACTGAGCGAGACAATGTTGGGTGTAACTAGTGAGCATATTTTCATTAATATTAAAGTTTTGGAGACTGAGGTAGTGATTTCTGGTGCTAACACATTTTAGAGTTCCCAGTTTTTCCATATGGTGATTAGGTAGGGCTACTTTTGACCTTTGCTTCTAGTTGTAAAGTCAATGAAGTTGTTGCAGTTGGTATGTTATTTGCAATATTGTAAGTGTGTACAACATGCGACAAAAAAAAAAAAAAAAAAAAAAAAGAGTAATAATCCAAGGAGTGCATGCTAGTGGTTGTCTACATTGCTAAGTATCCTAAGAACAGTGCATTGCACAATCTCTGGCAGCCTAGGAATATAGTCATAGTCTGAACAACGCTACTTATTGTATCAACTACTCGGGAAGAATCTAATCTTTCATGTCTTAATGTCCGTTTGTGTCTTGCGTCTTCGCTATTCTTTGTTTACAACTATAGCTCACAGCTCAAAATATAGCACACAGGAAGAGTTATTCAACCACGTAGACTGCACTCCAATTGGGGCAAGTGTAAGCGACTGTGTGCACACAGAGCAGTATTATCTTTTTTTTTCTTTTTTTAAAATCAAACTTCAAGTGTTGTATCATTTGTCTCTTGAATTTCCGATCTAACGTGCGTTATGGGAGGCGAAAAAAGTGCCCTTGGAGCTACTCTATCTTAAAGTAAGGCTTCCATGGAATGTAAACATTTGGACAGGAGGCTGATCCGCCTTCATTATGTTCACAGTAGTGTGAAAACAGTATTTTGTAAAAAAAAAAAAAAAAAAAAGAAAAAAGAGAGAAGTTATTAAAAGAAAAGTTTATTAAATACAGTATGTGTTACAAGAAAATAAGAATCGTGTAAGTCTATGCCAAATACAATTGAAATCAGTGAAGTTACTTGTAAACAAATCAAAAAATCTTATTACCTTTGATCAACGTCCTTACATCCAGTTCATTATAGCTTCCTGGTAATCTATTGATGTCCTTAACATTTCCAGAGCGTTGTCCCAGCACAGCAGTAAACAGACACTCGTTCTAGAAGTTATATTTTGTTAATTGTGTATGTGGATTGTGCCCAGTACATAGTTCTAGTGATTTGTATTATATAGTAGCAAGAAAACTTGGTGTAGTAAGTTATTATTACACAGGGGTATCAATTATAATGTTACTTAGCATCCTTGGGTCAATTTTATGCTTACCTGGCATATCGGCAATAATTCTATGGAGCATTTTTCATTAAAAATTAAAACAAAACGAAGAAAAAAAATAACAAAAATAAATTTAAAAAATGTCTGCAGCCTAGTTTTATGAGAATATGTATATTCTGTTGTGGAATGCAGCAATTATCACCTGTTATATGTGTAGGCAACATTGAAGAAAGAAGTTCAACCCAAGAAGTCAACGAAGTTGTCTGATGAAGTTGGTATCTTAGCCACACGCACTTACGACTTGAATATCACATACGACAACTACTACCGCACGCCACGCCTCTGGCTATTCGGATATAGCGAGAGCCAACACCCACTCACAGAAAAGGAAATGTACGAGGATGTCAGTCAGGTAAAGGGTCTTCAAATGAGTAAAATGTATAGTTTATAACTATGTTGTGGTATGTGCAGGATCATCTAAACAAGACGGTAACAATGGAGAACCATCCGAACCTGCCCCCTCCTCCCAGGCTGTCTGTCCATCCTTGCAGACATGCTGAAGTGAGTTAATTACAAGAGTCAGTTGTGCTACCAGAAACATTGGCTGACTTCCCAGTGTGAAGGTAGTTCTCTTACAACCTTGTTGCCTTTCTGCAGTAGTGAAGTAAAGTCTCCTCTCCCTCTCTTGAACTCCTCCTCATTTGCTATCCTCTTCATTAAGTCTTTTTTCATCAAGCTTTTTTTAACCCTTAACTTTTTTTCACAGTAAAATGAATTCTATATAAAGTTTCCATCACTTGCACAGTGTCATTTAAATGTGTTCTCTCGTAATGCCTCCTATCCCTATAAATGTAGTTACTCCATCTTCTTTTCCTTGTGTTTTTTCATATAATACTAATAGTTGAAATCTCAACATTCCTTACGCTCCTGCAGGTGATGAAGAAGATCATGACTATGATAGAGGAGGACGGTCGGGAGCTGGAGGTCCATTCTTACATGTTAGTCTTCTTGAAGTTTGTCCAAGCAGTTATTCCAACCATCGAGTATGACTACACACAGCAGCTGGCAGTCACCTCAGCTTAGAACTCCACTTGTGCAGTCTGTGTGGCCTCCTGGCTTCCTCATGAACATATTCTGTGTGTCACTGTGTGTGTTTTTTCTTGTGGTTGGTGTTGTTGTTGTTTTTGCAAGGACCACCGTTTGTTGTGGGTTTTCTCCTGGCATGTGGTAGGGTTTGCAAGTAGGGTATTATTGTGTTTATTTATTTTGCAATTTTTATGACAATTTATATATAACATTCTTTCTTTGAAAATTGACAAAAATTGCTTAAGAGTTATTGTTAGATCATTAATGTATTATCAGCATTTAGTCAAGAGAATTATAATTTGCCTGGCTAATAATCACTTTTGAGTACCCATCACTATATTTAATAGCTGGTGAAGGAAATTTCTAGTTCATTCCATTCATAATAGTTCAGTTAATGCGACCAAATGTAAAGATCAAATGTGTGTGTGTGAAAAGGGGGTGGAAGAGGTATTGGCTTTTTTTTTCTTTTCTTTTTTTGAACAAAAAATCACATCAATTATATAGTACTTTTTAACAATGAAAATTTCAAGTTCACAATACTGTTTATAGTCATACTCCATGTCTTCTTTTATGTGGCCATGATGCTCCAAATATGAGATCATATTTTCCAATTGCTTATTAGAAGGGTCTTCAACTTTGGTGAAGGAGAAAACAAATGGTTGTCACCACTATTATCATCTCCTCCTGTCGATTAAAAAAGCTGGATTCCCTATCTCAGTCATTCACGGACAGAGCCGGCTAAAAGTAGAGAGTAACTGAATTTAAGAGCAAGGGGTCGCTAAAATATCACACTTTGTACACTGCGTGAGCAATCAAGCACACAACTTGCCCTAAGTCGACCCCTTTCCCGCTTTAGTGATTGGAAGTCAGGATACGCGAGACCGGGCTGCGGGTTAGAAACACAGTTTATCTACCGCCTCTGTGGACCCAAGATATAACTTTCATTATGTCTGAACTGTAGTAAATTTTGATATGTGTCCATTATAAGTGAAGCATTTTTTGTACGGTGTAGCAATAGTGGGAATTCTGTTCTGTCCGTTGTCCGGAACTCGGAAGCTGTCCGCATCTCGGAACATTGGAAATCCATCCGTAGTTTTGCGTTTGTCCGCTGTAATCGTGGTTGTCCGTTGTCGGAAGGTCTGTTGAACGAGGTCCGACTGTAAACCGAATCCTAGTTCAGGGTATTTTACTTCTAAGTAAAACTAAACTGTATAGCTATGAACATGAATTTTTTTTAAAGAAGACGAGCAAATTCGCTAGCTACCAGTAGAATAACCAGATGACAAAAACGAAGCAATTTTTTGTTTACTTAAAATCATGCAATTATTATTATCTCAACTATATAAAAATAACTATAGTACTTTAAAGTAATACCTAAGATTTCATAGAAATAGCTATGCTATTTTTGTACTAAATTTTCAAGGATCATAAAAAAAACTAAGCCTTCAAGATTTTTCTCTCATATGAACAACAAAGTCTGAAACCTCTAAACCAACACACGACACTGCTAAAATGGCTGAACAGCTATGTTAATAAATGTACCTATTTCTATCTCGCTTTTAATAAATATAAGAATTAATATCCTATTAATTACCCATTAAGATTATAACAATGAATATCATAAAAATTAAGGGGTGTGGTGACGACATGTCACCCTATAAACCCCCCTGAATCAGCCCCACCTTCACCAGATTATCTATGATAGCCATAAACGCTACAGACTAGTAGTCAGGTACATACGACTCCAGCCTCCTCATCGACTCCAGCACTTTGTATTAGTCCCCGGTAAGTCCCGGACTTTACCGCCCAACAACTACAAGCATACAAAGCGCTAGAAAGAAGGCGTGGTCTGTCTACCAATTATTCGGAATGAATGACGTTGCGTTCCGTTCATATACGGATTGCACCGTGATTGTTACCCCTCCCAATTTTTATACGCAGGTCACACTTAGTCGGCTCGCCAGACTAGGTCACACTCGCCAGCAGTGGCGAGAGCGCGGGTCCCGGAGGATTTTGTCACGTATTAGAGGGGGGACAGATCTACAGCCTGTGGTAGTTTTGAGCGTGTTCCAGCGGACAACTTTCCTGCGATTAATCCCATGGACGTCATTTCTGCTTTGGTAGCTATTTTTTCATTATGAAATAACCAGGCCTGCGTAGAACAATCCCTTATTTATGAGATGAATGAACGACTTGAATTTATGGAATGGTTAGACTTACAGGTACACAGTTATTTAGTCCCTACCGTTCAACACTGCGGTAAGCTGTCTGTTGGAATTTAGCTATGCCTGCAAATTACTCCTGAAAATTAGAGCAGCTTGTAAGTAGCAAAGCAATGCTAATCTATAAAAGATGATACTTGCGTGTTGTTCTAGTTTCAGAGTTTTAAAGTAGCTACTGTGAAGTTATAGAATACTTGATTCTCAGATTTTATTCAATGGAAGGTTGAACTCCCCAAATCACATGCTTTTGCAGCATATATGAAGCTCAGTCACAGGTTTTCAGCACAACCATCTTTCTTAGCATTTGTATTTGGGCAGAATCATCAGCTACTTCCCATAAAATATGTCTTAGTATTGCAATGCATTTACTGTCTAGTTCTTCCTTTATTGTGATATCTTGCCTTAGCCTTAATGAGTGGGTATATATGCTTTATAAATGACTCCTGTAGATTGGACTAGTTTTGGTGATATTCTGAGAGCAAATCAAACTGAAGTAATGTCATCAATGAGTGAGCAGGACAAAACCAAGTGGATTAAAGAATTCTCTTATTTTGAATTCATTCAATTTCAGAAATTTTTAGGAAAACATTTAGAAGTAATAAATAGAGACACTTACTATTCCATGAAGACAAGTTGCTTGACCAATTCTGAAGTAAGTAACAAGGTGATGAAATTACATAAATTGATATCTTTTGTTTATGCTAATGGACTGTATTCTTGCACTACTCTGGGATTAGTCTTAGAAAATTTCTATTTCATTCCTACACTCCTCAGAAAAGAAAAAAGGAACACAGCCAAATAGAGCTTTAAATGCAACATAGTTATAGCACAAGTAATGCTTTACTGAGCACTGTTACAAGTACTTCTGCTTTAAAAGTAAGCTTATGTAGTCCTCACCTCATTAATGTGTATGTATGTATATATATATATATTATATATATATACACACACATACATACATGTGTGTGTGTGTGTGTGGTGAAATGGATCACAAACTTATTACCCAGGCTACAGAATCATAAACTCGTACATTAATTTACTGTTCATTAACACAACTCTTCATGTTGTATATAGTCACTAACTTGGATAGTTGGTCATGGCATAACTCAATAGTTTTTATGTTTTCTATTTGTGCACCACCCTTTTCAGGACTGGTTTGCTATAAATTGGCTAGCCCAGACTATCAGTTCTGTGCACCTTACTTTCAACACAGTAGTGCTGCTCAACTTTGGTTAGAAAACCTCTAGGCTTGAACTTCAAGTCTGAAGACAGAGTTTTTGCTGCAAGTGGAGAAAAAAATCCTTCAAGCCTTTTTACAGTACAATTAAGTGTAATTTTTGTCACAAGCCAGGGCATCTGAAGAAGGATTGCAGAAAATATCAGAAATGGCTCTCCAAGAATCAAACAAGACCAGGTTCAAGTGAAGATGATTTACTTGTGGCAGACCATGCTCTCACTACTTCTACCAAAGGTGGTTGGATAGTTGACTCAGGAGCTACATGTCATATGATGAAACAATATTTTCAGAAATGCAACATTTGCCGACCCCTCAAGATGTAACATTAGGAGATAGTCGATCTCTCAAAGGTATTGCTACAGGGACTGTGAGTCTTAATCCCAAAGTTATCATATTATAGTTTATTAAGTTAATTTTGATATCAAGGGATGTGAGGTTTAAAATGGTGAAAATAAAGTTATTGCATTCGCTAAAAAAGTTGGAAATTTGTATCATCTCAATTGTTGTCAACGAGCTCAATTAGTAAATTCAGCTAATAAGAAAAGCAAAGAAAGGTTATGGCACAGGCGATTTGGTCATCTTGGTGAACCAAACTTGCAAAAATTGGCCAGAGAAAATTAGGTAATGTCAATCAGTTACGACAAAAGTAATTCAATTGGTTTCTGTGAATCATGTCTAGTTGGAAAACACCACCAAAGTCCATTCTCTATAAGCAGTACTCATGCAACTGAACCTCTACAGTTAATACATTCCGATGTTTGTGCCTGAAAGATCTTTAGGAGAAGCGGAATACTTTGTCACCTTTACCAATGACAAGCAAGATATACATGGACCTACACCTTAAAAACAAAAGACCAAGTGTGGGATAATTTCAGGAGTGGAAAGCCCTGGTGGAGAAGAAGGTTAAAACTCTTAGAACTGACAATGGTGGAGAATAAACCTCCAACAAGTTCAAAGATTTTCTCAAGAAGGAAGGAATTAGACACGAGAAAACTATTCCGCAAGCACATGAACAAAATGGTGTGGTGGCTAAGTTAAATTGGACTCTAATTGAATCTGCTAGATCCATACTTCTGGATGCCAAACTTCCAAACTGCTACTGGGCTGAGGTGGTGTCGACTGCAACCTATATAAAAAACAGATCACCTATAAGAGCAGTACAAGGAAAAAACACCATCTGAAGAATGGCATGGAGAAAAGCCCAATGTTGACCACATCAGAGTGTTCGGCTGTGAAGCATATGCACATATCCCGAAAGATGAGCATCATAAGCTTGATTCCAAGTCCAAAAAATGTATTCTACTTGGTTTTGGGGAAGAAATGAAAGGGTACAAATTGTTTGATGTGGAAAACAGGAAGATTATTTTATAGTTGAGATGTGAAATTTAATAAGAATTGAAATGATTCAAATGATTGTGAAGAAAAAACTCCTGTTCCAGAAGTTATGATTATGAGTTTGATGTTTACAGTGACAATGTTAGTGAAGTAGATAATGAAGAGGGAACTGAAAAGTTAGAGCCCGAGCAAATCAACGGACAGGACAATGGATTTACGCAACAGTCAGCTCGACAGAGACATCCACCTGATTATATTGTTCAGCAAAGTTTTCTAACAGAGATAACTCCAGCTACATACAGAGAAGCTACAATCTGTCAAGATAAAGTAAAATGGAAAATAGCAAGAAAGGAGAAGATGAAATCTCTTAAAAATCACGATGTCTGGGATTTCGTTCCTCTACCTGCTGGTTATATAATGGCGGGAAGTAAGTGGGTTTTCAAACAGAAAATAGGCTCTGATGACTCTATTGAACACTACAAAGCGAGATTGGTAGCACAAGGATTCACTTAATTATATGCAACTGACTATGACAAAACATTTTGTCCAGTCATGAGGCAGGAGTCGCTACATGTATTGTTTGCATTGTCAGCCAAGAAGCTACATCATGTAGATATTACAGCTGATTTCCTTAATGGGTCTCTTGAAGAACATGTACGCAGCGATGCATTGCTCTTTCAACAGCTGAGTCAGAGTATGTGGCCATGGCAGCTGCAGCACTAGAATATGTGTGGCTCAGATTATCCAATACTGGTCTTGAGGATAATCAATATGCTATTGCAATGACAAGGTCTTGGGGATAATCAATCTGCTATTGCAATGGCAAAAATATACCCCTCAATTTCATGGCAGAATTGAACACATTGAAATCAAACATCACATTATCAGAGATCAAGTATTTTGTGGAACTATTGATTTGAAATATTGTCTGACGACACAAATGGTCACTGACATTTTTGACAAAGGGTCTCAGTCAAGAACTGTTTGAAACACTTCAAGCATGATCACGAATGAAGGAAGAATGTTAAGTAACGTGAGTAGTGTTGATAAGACTTACACATGCACCTTACTTCAATATTATTCATTCTAATTAGCAGTTGTAAATGTCAGCCTAGCAGGCCTCTTTGTTCATAGTCTTTGTTATCTTTTCTTTGGTGATGCACAACGATCCATTGTTACTTTCTTTGTTGTTTTGAGGCCCTGCATTGTCCACTTACTATATTTATGTTGCATTCTTATTTTGTAATCAGTCCCTCTATTCTCTAGTTCGTGCAAGTCACTCTAGCTGTATTGTTATTGCCTCGTCGTGTTCAATTACTATTATTTGATAGTCAGTTTGACATTCACATTTGCTTGCAGCTCTCTGAGTAAATATTACTCTTGCTAACACCCCCTCCCAGAGTAAACAATGCTTGGGATCCCATGTGATGTGTCGACCTGCAGTTCAGGTAAGAGATACAGATTAGTTATAGGGACCAAAGCAGTAAAATGAAATTTTGTAATTCTTTGTCCTCCATCTTGTACAGCCATATTGACAGGTCACTTGTGGTACATAGTACAAAGGCAAAGTAAAAGCAATAGGAGTGGCAATATAACATCTTTGAATATGTTAGCAGCTTAACTTTGAGAGCATAAAAGGGTGTTTCAGTGCAAATGGAGACCAAGAGACCTCAGCTATATTTGCATTATACACAATTAGAAAGAATTATAATTCTCAGAATCTTTTTGGAGTAATGAGCTGAGGAAAGAATACTTAGTATGAGCAACAAATACACACTTATTGAAAGGTTTTTCTCATTTTCTTTTCTAGTTCCATCTCCTGGTTTCATCATCTGTCTAATAGTTTCACTCTCTCCACTCCTGCTACATGTGTGAAATGTTAACTGTGGGACCTCCCACCCATGAGAAACCTCAGTGAAGGCAATGAATGCCTATTCAGAGAACAACAGAACAATTAGTTGTTAATTAATGTCAATTGTCATATCTTGTATTTTTTTGTTAGTGTCATATGAGTTGTGTGTGGCTGGGTTATATACACTATGGCCTACCATGCGCAAGTGTTACCCGTAAGAGACTACTACTCTCTGGTGGCAGCGGAAGAAGCTACCCTTCCCCTAACCGTCCTCACATTAACAAAAAGACTACTCACCTCTAAGTGTTGGGCTTCCTTTATTATGGTTGTGAGTTTAATGGACATTATTTATGAACTTCTTGTAAGTTATTGAGCAAATAATAAACATACTTTGAATAACTTCACTAAAAGGAAATAACGTCAGTTAATGTATGTGCTTTTTTTACACGTTAATTAATACATCTTAGTACCTGCTCTTTTACTCTTATAAGAAGACATACTAAATTACTGTATCAAGTAATGTTTTACACCAAAATCAGTATGATGTTGAAACATGGTTCTAGGAGCTATTTAATAATGTAAATCAAGCTATCAATAAAATTAGACTATGATCAACAGTTGAGTCCATAGTCTTACTCATACAACATTTGGTGTTAAATCCATGAACATGCGCACAGCTGCTATTAATGTAATTCAATGAAATATATATTATGCTTCCAATTTTGCTGTAAACGTACTTTATCAATACATATAACTATGGAGAGTTTGTGGTGATTCAAGTGAAATAAAATATTCTTTCATCATCTGAGAAAAAAAATCATAACTAGTTGTCTAGTAGCTATGAATGGAATAGTCAAACAAATTCGTCTTCAGTCTTCTTCCCTCCCTAATATGGCTTGGCTGTAGATGGTCTGGCTATAAAATCAGAAGTTTTATAGTTCATGCACTACCTATTTATAGATTCCGATAAGTCTGAGCATCCAACTGTTTAGAAGACATAAGTTCTATCTTCAAGTGGTAGCTAGTGGTGACATCCTTTAGTAATAATTTATTCATTGGCAGTGCTTAGTTCTTATATCTTGTGATAAGCTTGCATGTCCAACAAAGTTTCTTTCCATAGCTTTTGCAAGACATTCCCAAGTTTTATCTTTGTCAGACGTGAGCCAACTTTCTAATATTTTCATGCAGTGATCACCTGCATCTCCTGGATCTTTCTTTATAGCATCCAATGTCCCAGATGAAAGTTTTAATGCCAGTCCAATCTGGCACCATTTAGATCGTGCCTCCCAGATCTCTTCAAGTACGTCACCCAAATCTTCAATACTCAACTCAGAGAGAGCGGTGTCATACATCACATCTATATAGTAATAAAGGAGACACAATCTTCACACTACTAATTGCTTGATGCTATGGAAATTGGCATTATGCTGTAGTACTTAAGCTTATTTAATATTAATATTCAAAAGGAAAATGCTCTAGCCTTGATGATTATATGAAACAATCAGTATCACATAATATATAGCAATTATTAGAATGAATTTTACTCATGTCACACAAATTCTTAAATATAGCACACAATATTATTTACTGATATACTCGATGCTTCCTCAGAGCTGGGTGACACAACTTTTTCTTTTCTTTCTTTTCTTTTTTTGTTGTTGAAAATTTAATAAGGTCACTGATGCAACCAAAAAAATTACTGCTTAAAATGATTTTAATTATATAATTTTTTTTGTAAATGTGTGAATATGCATGTGTGTGTGTTGTAAAGTTAATCAGCCAGTTAAATTCACACACAAAGTATAACCCGCACAATCCACCAATGTTCAGAAAGAATCATTCAATTTGCCTTCTTGCATCTTTTAATACGTTACACTACACAGGCTCACTCTGTTTTTATTGTTCTCTCTATTTCCATCAAGCCTGTCTTATCACCACATATTAATTCATGACTCTAATCTTAGCCCTTTGCACTGTGTTCCCATATTAATTATTGAATGTGGCAATGGAATTATATAAAAAATTACTGGCACCAATTGCAGGGGAGTATGAAGCCAGATTGTACTGGTACGGTCATTATAGCCACATCCACCTAACCACACTCACTCATTTATTTAATGAGTTTTATTACTAGAAAAGACAATACTGTGATTTTTCTATCAAATGAACCAAATAGTTTAAGTCTATGTCCTGCGTATCTAATGAATTCAAAAGCCACTGCAATAACACCAAACAATTCAGATACAAGCCATCATATATTATTACAAAGCAAATGGTTTTTATAACAATCAGTTCTTGTCAAATATATAATGTTACATTATTAGTATGTAGAGTGTATATATTGTATAGCTAATATAGCTACTTGGATGTATAAAGTAAATGACACAATGATAAAAAGACAAACAAACAAAAAACAACAACAACTGAATCCACCATAATTAGAACTTGACCGCTTGATTTCGACTGCCGAAGTTCAACAACAACCAGAACTTCATTCAGAATTTTTTTTTCTGGGGGGGGGGGAAGGGAACTTTTTTATTTCTACCCAGGATAGCATATGGCTAAATAGGCCACAGAGAGGGGAGGGTGCAGGTCCTCAAATTTGAGTAGGGGGGGAGGGGGGAGTAATGCTAATATGAGCTGCTTTGTCCACTGTTACACTTCAGAGGTATACAGGGATTTTTTCAGAAACATTTAAACTTTTGAACACAATCATTGTCCTTCCAGTTAGAACAGCTTCAGCTGAATGATCTTTCAGTTACATATGAAGCTCATTAAGACTCGTATACGCAACAGTATTACTGACTAAAACCTTGGTCGGCTCATAAGAATTGCCATTGAGGGTCCTGAGCGGCTGTAAACTTTGATGAAGTTCTAGAGATTTTCAAACAAAAAAATAGAAGCCTTGTGCTTTGATTTACATTTTGTAATAATAAGAATTTTTTTCTGTTACCATTTATAAAATTTCTGACTTCTTGGGGGGGGGGGGGGGGGGGGGGGGGGGGTGTGAATTCCAGGGCCACCCCCCCTCTGTATGAAGCCCTGACAACCATGAGATTAAGTAGAGAGTAAAAGTAATAGACAACCCCCCCCCCCTCCCCCGTGTTAAAATATTGGTGCAGCCATGGTTGCATGGCCGCATCCGTTTTAATGGCCCCGAATTGATTAGGTCAGTATTAAACAATATTCACACAAAATTTAAGCAACACATTGAATTACCTTGGCAATGGCGTTTTAGAGGTGGTACTCGAATATCTTCTTCAATGCCTTGATCTAAGCCGCACAGACATTACAGTTTAGATAACAAATTGCCCAAACTACAATAAATGTATACCTCGTCTTCTTCGCTTAATAGAAGATAAATTATGAACATCACCACAGGGTTCACCTAATAAATAAACAAGTGAATAAAATAAGTATTAAAAAGCAAAATGAACCATAAGCTAAACAGCAATTCTATTTAGTAAGTAGTAGATTTATAACTATGCAATTCTTTGCATAAAAAGTATTAATATTATAATCTGTCCAAGTTGAGTTGCAACCACAAATTGGAAAAGAGAGAAATGCTCTTTCCAAAATAAAAAACTAATTAAAATTGCATAACTGTAGCAGCTATGACATGTAAAAATGTCAACACGTTCGAGTGAAAAGGGGGTGTATTTAATTAAGTGTTGTCACTTCGAAGCAAATTTTAATATTGTGACTTACCCAATAAGTATACAAAAAAACTGTAGACTGTAAAGTGGTAATTCAAAGCTGCTAAATGTCACACTAATCTTCAAGGGAGTAGAACCACAGAACTGCGACTGAATGCCAGCATATAGATGCCACCATAAAGTTTCAGTAAGCCTGACTATTTTTAGCTAACTATTAAAAAATTATTTTCTCACCGTAACTTTGCTGAGATTATAGCTCCTACACTAATTAAGAATGTTTTTTCCTACTCCTGACAAGTAACTTGAACAACTAGCTCTCAGCTACCGAAAACAGCCAGGTTTTCAAATCTTAAGTAGCTAAATTAGCATTCCTAGAAACTAATTGAATTAATCTAATTGAAACAAAGGCTTGTAGTACAATAGCAATGATGTGGTAAGGTTTAATAGTTAAAAAGGGACTACATAAAGAAATAAACAATTCACATAAGTATTTTTTAAATAAATAACTTGACCAATCATTAACAAAGCAACCATGGATCTTTGATCGTTTAATAGTTGAGTAGTTAAACATAATAAAAAGCACTTACTGTTTCACAACTTACTTGAAAATGATCCATATGGAGTAGTTTGAGAGTCAAGCTTGAGTATATTCACACTAGGTATTTGCTACAAGCACAGAATAGAGTTCTAATTGGGAATACCCCCTAATCTACACTTAAGATTACAAAGTAGAGACCTTACTAATATCTCAATAAGTGAATGTAACTTTGACAAAGTAATTTCCATTCAGTGTTTTTCAATGCTAATTAAGCAATGGTCAGCTAATTGGCTCTATCTTAACCAATTCATCCAGATAACTTAGTGAGCCCCCATTGTATTTATCTACAATATGCGGCAATAACACACAAGTTGCTACTTCCAACAAGCCTATAACTAGACTTACTTGACTAAATCGATCTGTATGTTGTGGGTTTAGCGAATTTACTACATTGACGAATAATATCTTGAACTGATTCAATAAGTTGAAAATCTGAAGTTGGCCGATAGGCCACTCACGGACAAAATTAGAGCTGTTGGCATCATTTTCAACAGTTCCGAACAAAGCAATTACCTGCTTTTTTGTGATACTAGAAACCAACATCTGCCGACGGTCTTCAGTCAACTGTGCTCCATTCTCTAAAAGAAGTCTAACCACTTCACTGTGTCCGTAAAAACTTGCTGCCCATAGAGCACACCATCCATCTGTGGTTAAGTTGACCTTAGCTCCACTGTCCAGCAAAATTTTGGCAATTTCAAAGTGCCCATTCTCACATGCGCTCATGAGTGCTGTCCATCCATCGCATCCAACAACATCTATCTCAACATTCGTTAATTGTGCAAGAATTTCATCTGGTTGGTTTAATTTAATAAATTTAGCAGAGTTATTAAAAAGACCAGAATTAAAGGAAATAGCTCCTTTCTCCTTGAGTTGCTTAATTATATCATTATGGCCACTATGGCCAATCATTATTCTGTGATGTACTTCATCACTTCCTGAGAGTTTTACTTTTAAACCACATTCTAGTTGAAGGAGAATAGACTCGTTAAAATCAAAAACTTTGAAATTAGCGTCCTTTTGTGTAGAATTTTTGACAACTTCTGAGACTATTGAAGCTCCTGCTAACTTAAGAGTATGAGTAACATTATCAGAGTTATCTTCAGGTATGATTATTGTACATCGATGCACACTGTTTTTTGCTTGAAGATTTATCTCAACACCTTTTTCGACTAAAATTTCAACTGTTTGAACATGGCCCTTGTAACTTGCCATCATTAGAGCAGTCATCCCAAATGTGTTCTGTAAATCCATCTGAGCTCCTTTCTCTAGCAATATTTTAACTACTTCAGCATGCCCGTAATAACTTGCAAACATTAGGGCAGACACCCCATCTTTCCGTAGCATATCCACCTGGGCCCCTCTCTCAAGCAATTTATTAACCACTTCCACATGACCACTCACACTTGCCAACATTAAAGATGATTCACCATTTTTGTCTTGTAAATTCATCTGAGCCTCATGTTCTAGCAATAGTTTAACAGTTTCAGCATGCCCAAAATAACTTGCAAACATTATGGCAGACACCTTATCTTTCTGTAGCATATCCACCTGAGCCCCTCTCTTAAGCAGTTTGTAAACCACTTCTACATGACCATTTATACTTGCTAACATTAAGGCAGACACCCCATCTTTCCGTAGCATATCCACCTGGGCCCCTCTCTCAAGCAATTTGTTAACCACTTCCACATGACCACTCACACTTGCCAACATTAAAGATGATTCACCATTTTTGTCTTGCAAATTCATCTGAGCCTCATGTTCTAGCAATAGTTTGACAGTTTCAGCATACCCAAAATAACTTGCAAACATTATGGCAGACACCTTATCTTTCTGTAGCATATCCACCTGGGCCCCTCTCTCAAGAAGTTTGTAAACCACTTCTGCATGACCATTCTTACTTGCTAACATTAAGGCAGATACCCCTTCTTTAGATTGAGTATCCACCAAAGCCCCTTTATCTAGTAGTATATTAACCACTTTAACATGGCCTTTCAGGCTAGCAATCATTAGAGCAGACAAGGGATTCACTTGTTCCAGCTCAGCTCCATACTCTAATAATAATTTTACCACCGCAACATGACCATTTAAGCTTGCTATCATTAGAGCGGACCACCTATCTTCATTTTGCTGATCTACTTGTGCTTTATTTTCCAGCAGTATTTTTACCACATCTACATGGCCATATAGACTAGCTTTTTTCAAAGCAGACCCCCCATCATTCGTCCTCAAATTTACATCAGCCCCGTGATCTAGGAGTATTTTGATTACCTTCATGTGTTTATGTAAAAGACTTGCAAGCTTTACAGTATACAGCTCTTTTTTCTCTTGATGTCCTATTTGAGGCTCATTTTCAATCTCTTTATTCACACATGCTATCATTAAAGCAGACAATCCAGATTCTTCTTGCAAATTGACCTGAGCTCCATTAGCTAGAAGTGATTCTACTAACTCAACATGGCCATTTAGACTTGCTAACATAAGTGGAGTCCACCCATCATTCTTTTGCAAATCTATTAGAGCCCCACAATCAAGCAGTGTTTTAACAATACTTATGTCGTTATTGTAAGCTGCCATCATTAAAGCTGATCGCCCACTATTATCTTTCAGATTTTGCTTAGCTTCACTTTTCATTAGTATTTTGACCACTTCATTATGACCATTGGAACTTGCTATCATCAAAGGAGATAAACCTAACTGACTTTGCAAGTTAATCCGAGCTTTATTCTTTAGCAAAATGTTGACCAATTCTGCATGGCCTTTTGAACTTGCTATCATTAGAGCTGACAACCCCTTACTATCCACTAGGTCTACCTGAGCCCCATACTGTACTAATATTTGGACTACTTCAATGTGATTGCTTTGGCTTGCCATCATTAGAGCTGACCACTTCTCATTATCCACCAAGTCTACCTGAGCACTATTCTCTACCAAAATTTTGACTATTTCAATGTGATTGTTTTGGCTTGCTATCATTAGAGCTGACCACTTCTCATTATCCACCAAGTCTACCTGAGCCCTATTCTCTACCAATATTTTGACTATTTCAATGCAATTGTTTTGGCTTGCAATCATTAGAGCAGAAATTCCATCACTGTTTTGAAAATCATTTTGAGCCCCATCTTGTAGCAGTATTTTTAGCACCTCAATATTATTATTTCGACTTGCTATCATTAGTGCCTGCTGCCTTCGGCTTTCTTGCATGGTCTGCTGACTTTCAGCACTTAATAGCAGTTTGCACACTTCAATATGGGAATTCATAATAGCTAGCATTGGAGCAAACCATCCATGTTCCCTTGTAAAATCTATTTGCGCTCCGCACTCTAGCAGAATCTTGACTATTTCCACATGGGTTTGTACACATGCAAACGTTAAAGCAGACCACCCCTGTTTGTCCAGCAGGTTAACCTGAGCATCATTATTTAACAGCATTTTGGTAACATCAATATGACCATTTTGACATGCCATCATAAGAGCTGACATACCATCTGTCACTTGAAGATCTTTATCGGCACCATACCGTAGCAGAATTTTGGCAACTTCAGCGTGACCATTATGACTAGCCATCATGAGAGCAGACTCCTCACATTTGTTTAGGAGATTCACCTGAGCTCCTTTCTCACACAGCAATTTGACTACTTCCATATGGCCACTCATACTTGCCAATATTAGAGCACTATTTCCATTTACTGCCTGTAGATCCACTTGATCTCCACTTTCTAGCAGTATTTTTACCACTTCTTCATGACCATTCAGACTAGCCATCATTAAAGCTCTCATTTGCAGATTCACCTGAGTTCCACTATCTAAAAATAATTTGAGCAGTTCAACCTGAGAATTCTGACAAGCTATCATTAAAGCAGATTGTCCTTCTCGCTGTAAATCCACCTGAACCTCATATTTCAATAATAGTTTAACTACTTCTGTGTGACCATTCAAGCTTGCAATTGTTAAAGCAGACTGCCCAGTATTATCTTTCATGTCTACCTGGGTCCCACTTTTTAGTAATATTTTGACCATTTCTACCTGACCATTTTGACATGCCATTATTAGAGTAGACTTTCCATTTTTGTCTTGCAGATTCACTTCAGCTCCACCCTCAAGTAGTGTTTTGAACAATTCAATATGGCCATTCATATTTGCCATCATTAGAGCAGAATGTCCGTCATTGTCTTGCAGGTCCACCCAAGCTCCATTCTGAACTAGAGTTTGAACCACATCAACATGCTCATTCAGACTCGCTAGCATAAGGGCAGAAAACCCATTGTCATTCCACAAATTTACTTGGGCTTCTTTATTTAACAAAAGTTTGACAACTTCATTATGGCCTTTCAGACTTGCAACCATAAGAGCAGACAACCCATCTTTCATTAACAGATTAGTTTCAGCGCCTCTTTCTATGAGCATTTTCACCACTTCAATATAGCCATTCTCACTTGCAACTATTAAAGCAGATAGCCCAAATTGATTTTGCAGATTAACCTGAGCCTCATGGTCGAGCAGCATTTTAACCACTTCAGTACAACCATTCGTACTGGCCAGCATTAATGGAGTCAACCCTTCTTGTTGTTTTAGATTAACATCAGCTCCAAACTTTATAAATAGCTTACAAATGTCAGCATAGCCTTTAGTGCTTGCAATGTGAAGCAGATATTTTTGCTCAATGAGTTTGCGACAATCAACATTTCTGTTTTCAAAAATTCTTTCTACAAGTGTTACGTCTCCACTATCTACGCCACTTGCTAAATCATCTTCCATTCTGTTGTTGGTATTTAGTCACTCACAACAGTAGACATAAATTGCTATATGATATAGATATATATATATATATATATATAAATATTTTGTAATAGGCAATTTTCACACAAATACAAGGGGGTGTAGAAGAACAGTATTTAATTATGCAATTCCATTCAATGAACCAATAAAACTCGTATAGCTGTATCCTATTTGAGAGAACCATTATGATCATATTATAAAACCAGTGAGTACTCTGCAACACAGTGATGCTTGACGTATTGCAATGTAAGAATGCAGTACCACAAGCTATGTTGCTCAGTTATCATTCTCTATACCATTGATTAAGGTTACATACGATTTCCTCTCCTGCTCTCTTTTATCATCCGTACTTTCGCCTGTTCATGTATTATCGAATGGTGGGGTATTGGCGGGGAATAAATTAATATCCGGATCTACAGGCGGTGCGCGTTGCTATGTGCGGCCACCCTTAAGAACAAGTGATGTGCTTGAGCACAAATGTAGAGTGGGCCTATGCAAAAACGAAACACTGTCCTTTCTTCAGCTCTTTTCTTCTTGAGTCATGGAGTCCCTTTTCCTTTGTCACCTCTCCTGCTTCTGAATCTCTCTGTCTTACTATCATGATTGTGGACTTAATTTTTTCGAAAATTTTGCCTTCTTTTTCATACTTCCGCCTTCCTTTTTTAAACTGACCCACGCCTTTACTGCGTGAGTAGCATGTGGTTTTATACAGTTAGGAGGTGGGGATGGCAGCATTATTTCCAGGTCTCAAGCAGGTCTGGACACCATTTGATAATACGCAACCGAGTGAAAGTACTGAAGAGAAGGTAAAAGGGGATTAATTGATAGCAGGTGGAATCAGTGGGGTAAGGCAGAAAAAAAGAACGGAAGAGAAGACAAAAAGGCGAGCAGTTAATTGCAACTAAAAAGTAACACCTCATTCATGGAACTGAGCATGCTCAATAGGACTGACTTCTCATGTGTTTTTTTCCTGCTTGTTCCCTTACTCTTGTGTGTGGCCACCTTACTTCTATTTATGGTTTTGTGAGTATTTATTTCTGTATCACTCAGTGTGTGTGTATTGCCTAATCATTATTGTAGCTTGAATATACTGTGGTGTTAGGTGGCATTGGTAAAGTAAAGTCATTTGGATTAGTGTAACTAGAAGCCTTGGAACTGCTTGCTGGATTTACGCCCCAGCAGTCATTTTCTAAGACAAGGCATTCCCAACACACATTCAAGCCACAACAGGTGGGGTATTGGTGGGGAATTGGGGGGTATCTTAGCAAAAAGAAAAGAAACTTTATATTGTGATCTATATATACCATGAGTATAAGAGAAGGCAGAAAAGCAGAACGCAAGAGTCAAGAAAAATAGAAGCATTTGAGAAAACGCTGACTGATGTAACTACTCCAATGAAGATGTGAAAGAAAATACATAGAAAGGACAGAGATACTGAGGAGTAGGAGAGCTAGACAAAGGAAAAGGGAATCCACGAGTTGAAAAGAGGAATAAAAATAAATAAATAAAACATAATTTGCGCAATTTCATACATCAGGCACCACTGTGTGGCAGGGTACTTGCTAGTATACATTAAGTATACCATATATTTACAGGCCCCTGGCAATCCTTTTGTAACTATTTGAGATTACAATCAAAACCATTTTAGAAAATTAAGATTTATGGTTGCTAAAAATTAATAAGAAAAATCACCGCAGTAGCCAAGTCTTAAACAAAAACTTAGTTTTCCATTCTCCTAAATCACTGTCTGTTAACAAAAATGGTGCTAAATGCTGCACAACGGGAAAAAATTAGTGTTGGTTGGCCAGCGAGTGAGACAGTATTAGGGGGTGGACAATTGAAAATTGGGTAATGTTATACACTCAAACCTCTCTTATCCGGACAGTCTGGGACCAAGGGGTGTCCGTAACTAAGAAATGTCCGTAACTCAGAAATACTTAATTTATTGGGTGATGAACCGTGTATACAATTAATTATTTGATAATTGAATTAGTATATTACTTAAAATTAACAAAAACACCTGTAAATACATGAATCAATTTATTTAAAATATGAAGTGATTTTAGTTTGCTTCATAGATTTCAAGCGACGCTGAGCTGCATCGTCTCTTCAACTTTTTACCAGCATAAGATGTGCAGGTGTGTGTTGCCTTTGGACTCCAACCACTCCAAAGCAGTATCGAAAGCAGCACAATCTTGTGATGGAGTAAGTGCATTTGAAGAAGCTTCATCTTCATTTTCGGACTCAGATTCTTCTCTCTCTTGCAACACATCTTCTACAATTTCTTCATCGTTCATGTCCAAATATCATTCACTGTAGATTTTGGAACACCAAACTGTCCAGACACTGCCTCACTGACTTCCCTTTCTTAACTTCTGATATTTATCTCCAGCTTTCTTTCTAGAGTTAAAACGCTACGCTTGCGTTTAGTTACCGAGACCTTACCTCCACTAACGCTGGTCGTTGAGTTCTTAGAAGAACTAGCAGCCCAACTGCCTTTCAAAGAGTTTTGAGAAGAACTAGCAGTGACGCCGCCGGTCAACGAGTTCTGAGAAGAACTAGCGGTAGAGCACTAACTGCCTGTTGATTTCCCTGCTCCATCTCTGCACAACTCTACGATCTTATACACTCGAAGTGCCACGCGCGAAATATTTTCCCGATTTTATTCGTTTAATTTGGTAGCCTTCCCACTACACTGACGATCCGTACGCAGTCAATAATTTTAGTTCGTGTCCAGTAGACAGAAGTGTCCGTAACTTAGACGAACGGATAAGAGAGGTTCGAGTGTACATAAAATGTATACACACGTATGGATAGTGCATGTGTTCCTCAAACACGCGCAGTTCCTTTTTCTTAAAAAAAACAACGTTGACTTTGCCTCCAGCTTATTCTGGTGTTATAGAGGTAGGCTCAAAACTGTGCAAAAATCGTTTAGAATTACTCGTTTTTGTGTGGCTGCTATGACATTGGAGACCCCTTTACCAGACATAGTTTCAAAAACTCGACTGTTACTTTATTATGTGAGTGCTTGTTGTCAAGATCCATTGGTTGTAAGACCTACTTCGAAACATTTGGGCCTTGAAACTGCTATTTCTCAATCTGCTGATTCTTTCGCTTTATTCTCAAAAGTGAGCAGGAACAACGTTTGTTGCTGACAAAGGTGTCTCTGTCTCGTTGCCTATTTTTTGGTAAGTCTCTCTGGTACATACTGCAACCTTAGGTAGAAACATCTTTGTATGAGTAATAGCACGGGTAACCTAGCTATTTGGGATTAATAGCACGAGGCGAAGCCGAGTTCTATTTCTAATTGCTTAATTACGTGTTATTGATCCCTAATTGCACAGGTTACCTGTCCTATCACTCGCTAATAGTAGGCCAGCTTTTCTTTAAATCATTTGGAATTGTAGCTACACTGTATTGTTAACTCGTTATCTCAGTATTTCAGGTTTAGCTTCCGCTGGAACTTCGTTTTCAACGTACGGCTCCTCTGAATCTGTTGAAAAACATCCCGTCTAATATGGGTAGAGCTTCTGCGGTAAAGAATGACATTGTCTCCAACTAGAAACTACTCAAACTGTACGTTTCCAAGGTTAACATGGCACACATGCACACTTACCCGTACTATTTCACTTAGCTACCGTGGTATTTCACTTAGTTCCACCTAGTTACCAAGGTATTTCAATTAGTTACGCGCTATTTCACTTTCCCCGTGCGATTTCAATTAAACAGCGATTTTCCCATACATTTTGAATGGGCAACTTATGCGCCATACTATTACCAACAAGAATAGCATAAGGAATGATTATACGCACGTTTAGAGGCAGCTTTAATAGCATTCTTGATCATTACCGCAAACCTTTAATGAATTCCAGTAAAAACGAAATTGGTGCACGATAGATACCAGACACTTTCCCCGCGTAGCGGTAGGTAAAGGATCTGGCTAGTGAGACTATGCTGTCCTATATGTGACCGATTTTGGGAAAATCTGCCTATCAAAGTTTTCTAATTTATTCTACCAGTAGGTTGCACGGGGCCATCCTCCTAATTTGGAAGCTGTAGCGCAAGCCGTCGTCGCCCTACAACACGTCAGTACTTTTGCTAAACTTATCGCTGATTTCGAAAAAAAGCCGCGTAAAGGCGTTGCTATGGTCAGGGGGGCGTGCCTTGTGTCCGTATACTATTACAGTATATCTCTGGGACACTATGGAATAAACCGGTAACAGGCGGATTGAAAGAAGTCTAAAAGGCTTAATGCAGGGCTCCTTGAGAAACTATGATGGCGAGAATTGCGTGAGTACACGGATTATGTAGAATAGTAGGTGAATTAGTTAGCTACAGTGTCCCCCCGCTGTTAGTGAAAAGGCCGCCAATAATTTCTTACACGAGTCCAACTGGCTAGTGTTTCTAGCCTAGTGTGAGTTCTAGAGCATGCCAGAGCTTAAAACTGTGTCATAAGCTAGAGCTAGCTAGTGTCTATCCATTTCTGCCATAATTTTTTTTTGAAAAAAATCGACCCATAAGGCTTTACCCGGGATATTGAAAAAAAATTGTTTGCCACGTTTAGGCTGATTTCCCCAAAACTGGTCACTTATTTCCTGCATTTTTTGTTCAGATGACGATTAAAATAGAAGCATCAAACTTTCAGCGAGCATTTAGCAAAGACCATTGTCCCAGACAAAATTGGATACTGTAGAAGTAGTGTAGTATGCTATTTTTTAATTAACTTATGCATGATCCCAATCTCTCAAATTTTTAATGGGTGTGGTCTTTGGTTGCTCGTAGAGGGGTGAATGTATTTATTTTGAGCAAGATAAGACAGAGAAATTCGTCGCTGGTCGGAAATGAGAGGTGGTTGCTTCTCGGAAGTTTTAAACGCATTATATTTGTTGTAGCTGCATTTGGGGGGCACGAATTGGTCTCTCCAGTGAGGTCGGTTGCTTCTCGGAGAGGTCGTTAATAAGTTTTACTGTAGTTTTACATAAACTAAATAGGCAGGCTCGCTTGCCATTTGTGCTCAAGCACGCCACTAGAAAATTTTATGTATATTGAGTATGTATGCCCTTTAAAAGTATGTGCCACCACTTTTATAAGTATATTTAGAATACACGTTCTTTATATGCACAAAAGGGTTCCCTTTTTTCCTAAAAATACAGCTTTTTAAAGCTAGCCATCAGCTTCTTCTGGAACTACAGAACCAAGTAAGACTAGCTTTAAACTTAAAATTGTATGATGATTTTGAGAACTATTTGTTTGTGTTTTTCAAATGCTATAAAGCTGTGGCAAGTGGTTGCTATGGCATTGAAAACCCTTTAACTTACTTAATTAAAAAAACAAAACAAAAAAATCCTGTCATTTCTTAGCAGAGTGCTTCTTGTCGGGAGCTACTGGTCATTAGGGCAGCGATAATGGCTTAGAAGCTACTATGTATTAAGATAAGAAGTAATTTATTATTTCTTTAATTAAAATTAATAGACAACGGCTGTATGTGCATGCTTTTAGAGCCTGTTTTCAAGAGCTACTGGTACTTCACTTAAGAGCAGATAACTTAGTACTGTAGAAGCTACTATCACTACATAAACTTGAGGTACGACCATATTGTAGTAATTAGTTAAAATATATTTGTAACTTTAAAATGGGACAATTGAATTTAGTAATGCAGGATCACAAGCTACAGCAGTAAATTAAATAAAAGTAGCCTTTTGGCATTACTAGCTAGTGCTCCAGTCTCATGAAACAGTAACCTACTGGCTCACTCGCCATTTGTGCACCAGTAACCACTAGTAATATATATATGTGACAGTCTATGGGAAAAGGGGGCACTTCACTTAAAAATTGAAATTGAGATATAGGCTCCAAAAGTAAGTCATAGGAAAAATTCTTTCTTTCTCCTATTTTTGTTTTTTGCAGAATTAGTCTTAGTGACCCTTACTCTAAGTCTATGCCAAATTTCAAATGCCGAAACAACTTAAAAGACCTCAAGCGTGCCGTGGAAAGACAAGCTACTTTTTATTCTCTCTCGCTCTCGAAGTACAATAAACGGGGAATGGGCGGAGTTTCAAACAAGCAGCAAAAAAAAAAACTGCATAGCTTTGAGAATAGTGCAAGCAATCTACAGCTTACCTCTGGTTGAAAGTTTACCACTACATGGAGTAGAGTAGCCAAGGATTCCGACAAGACAGGCTGTGAGACGCTCTAAAAGCTAAAAAGAACTCTACGCAAACTTCGTTAGTCGCCGTTAAAAAGCGGCTGTACGATTTAATTGCTTATGCGGAGTACGCCGTTAAGTATACGGAAACATTAATTATACCGGAAGTGGAAATTCAATTTATGTTTTCTCGATTTCTAGTTCAATTGCTTTGCTGAATACAGCCCAGTTCAACTGCCAGTTTCTCTGCGCGTCGAAGGTTTTACCCTCCAGTATTTTAGCACTAAGTTGAGATAAATTGTAGCTTTTTATTAGCATAAAAAACTCATTTTTTTTTGTTTGAGTGAAGTGACCCCTTTTCCCATAGACTGTCACATATGTGTATATATATATAGTACCTATTACATAAGTAAGAGTATGATACGGTGAAATATTTCACAAGCCGGCTAATTTATTTTCACGAGCCAAAGGTGAGTGAAAATAAAGCCTGAGAGTGAAATATCTAGCCATATCACTCTGAAGAGTGTAATAAGTGGTTTATTATTATATGGGTGTATATCACAATGATATTGCTTGAATAGCTCAAAATAGCGCATTTGTGCTGGCATCTGGGGGGCATAACCTTCAAAGTGTCAAGGGGGGGAGGGGTCTAAGCCACCCCAAATTGAGTGAACCAGTCATGTGACTACAACACAAAACAAAAGGCTAGTGGACTACTCAACCACAAAGAGGGGGGTTCCTGCAGGTAAGTTTAAACTTACCTTGAAGAAAAATACATTCTATACTATCTAACCCCTACTTTTGAAACCCAAGTGTAATATTTAGCAGTACACTAATCATACCAACGGAAAGTGTGTTCCCTTTTAGCACACTGAAGTTAAAGTATACTCACTCCTAACAATGTTCAAGTAACCCCACAAATTCTTTCTCCAAAACAAAACCTAAAATCCAGTGTAGTAGAGGGAAGGGAGGTCCCCCCCCCCCTCCCCCTCACACACAAATGAATCTAATTACTCGTACTACATATTTTAGTTCATAATCTGATGAAATGAATTGTTGACAAGTTTAGTTTCACCAGTTATTATTGAATGCACTGGTTTCGCAGTCCAACACTATCCTGAGCGGACTGGATTTAGAAGCTCTAACTGCAAGTTTGGTATACTTGTAGTCTGGCTCAAACACAGATAAATTACATGATCTTGTACAGAGTAGGAGAGTGAACTACCTCAGCAAGCCAGAAAACAATGACATGGTACAGGTTCCCCGCACTGTTCTTGGTGATAATATTATATTTTAACTGATTCTTTGCTTCTGATGATGCTTTACCTTCTATGCAATCAGCTAATGCCGCTTTGAAGTATATAAATCTAAAACAAATGCCTAGAATAGCCTTAAAACCTCGTCTTACAACACAGCATTGCGTTTGGGATAAAGCAATTTATTTATTTTTGTTTTTGTTATATTTTATAAGACGTTCACATACTCGGAAAGGTAACCGATGAAGTCAGAAGGATAAACCCTATAAGGTGAACTCTAAGACACCAACAGCAGATTCTCCTTCAAGTTGCAGCTGTGAGCCATGACATATCTATTCTAAAAAAAAGACTCCAGGCGCCATTAATACGCCTCTGCTTCTTCACCGTCTAGGACCCTCCAGTACATTCCAGAAGTATTCTACTCTTCCCCGCCGGCTCACTCGCACAGCAACTTTTCTTCAGCGTTTGCTTACCAGTTCTAATTAGAGCTGCCATTACCACCCGGAATTTTGTCCACAATAAATTGCGCGCTCAGAGTTAGGGGGCAGGGTTGAAGAATCAAACAAATCAATAGTCTAAAAATCGAAATTCCGAAGTACTGGATGGCCAGAATGAACTCATATTTTGTACACAGGGTACACGCCACATTTAAAAAAACATTACGAGTTTTTTTGTTTTAAATAGGATACAAAATATATATATATATATATAAATATTTTTAAAAATGGAAAACAAATGCTTCATATCAAAAATATGGCGTTGTAATGGTGTCGGGAAGCCCGTAGGCTATTGCTGGGGAAAAAAATCGACATCGTAACTGCAACAGTCGGCCCTAAATTTCGCTGAATAGCTGTAAGGTTTGTACCGTTGTTTTTCCGTTCCTGGTCGGTCTTTTTTCGTTTATACGAGCTGTCTGTTGGTGTCTGTATCAACTGCAACAACAAAGTAGACGTACATTGAACAGAAACGAGAAATAAATACATAGATTAACTCCTCGATCTGCAGTTTAGTGCTGCGGTTTCAAGTGGTACTGCACCCTTAAAATTGTCATCTTTCAAAGCTTTGTAATAGCTTTGTGGTTAACTATGCTTCGCAGTCTTCTAATTACTACCTGGGTATTTATACTTCATTAGTTCTTTGTTAGAATGATTCTGGAATGTATGCATGTTTGACTGTATGTATGGAAATAAAATATTTTTTAAAGTAGTATGGAGCGTTGTGCACAAGTACCTATAGGTGCTTAAGGATGACATAATGATGGGTTAATGTATCCCCTAACAAAATTTTTTGGCTAAAGCTTAGCTACGGCGTCCAGAGCATGGCTATTATTGTTTTGTTATTAATTCTTAGAATAGAAATATCTATTTTGTAATTCTGTTAGTTGGGCTAAAAAAACTCGGCTTCGTTGTGAAACAAAGGCAAGAAACGTTTTCTGCCACTGAGGTGGTGGATCATGTCTGTGATGACTTTGTTCAATGAAGAAAGTGAGAGGGAAGGGGTAGAGGAGATAGAGGTACGAATATCGAGGCTAAAGTTGGACTTGCTCAGTAAAGCTGTAATGTCATTGATTGAGAAAACCGCAGTCTATAATAACAGCAAAAATATGTAGTAGTGGACAAAGCAATTGCTCACATTGCACCGGAATGCTTAGTTATAATTGTTGTTACAGGTATGCTGTGGTCACACTTACTACTTTGTGGTTTGTCGCTAGGCAACAAAATCTGAACTCAACTTTCACATTGTATATGTTGCTTGGTACTTTTTCGAACTCTCAAATTATTATTTTTTTTTAACATTATCAATCTGGAAAAATGGAAATTACTGAATTTTATCTGCCGGTGAGAGGTCTAAAAATCAATACTCCATGGGTACATCAAGCCACTATGCTCCTCAGCTTAATAGAGTGGCGTGAGCTGTGACTTGTATGCATAGTGCAGTGTATGTTCAGGATGGTCTAGCTAAGAAGCCCTTAAAATGAGGTGAACCAGTGTGGTTTGTGGTGAATATGTGGTGAGTTGCAAAGTTAAAAAAAAAAAATTCCTGATCCATTTAGTGCTCACCTTCCACATCAGTGTAGGATTTATGAACATTACGTTGATCTTTCACTGTATGGAGGTATCTGGTGAGTACTTCAATTAGATTCATACCAGATTCAAACTAATCACATAGTAAGGTGGGTGGGGAGGCTATAACAGCGGCCATTCTCTACGAGATCATTATCTGATCAAGCAGATGCAGCATCCACTACTTGCAAACATAAACATTATTATGACACTGAAAAGGTTTCTATTTCAAAATCAAAACATTGTCCATCAGGAAAGGAGTGGAGATACCTGATTAGTCAATTTATACAGGCTATATCACACAGACACACTCATACTTTTTTGGTAATAGATATGTGTGCATTCCTTTAGAGTAAATTTCCAAACTGGGCCTAACACCGAATATACTATAATCGAACAATATGCTATACAGAATTACAGAAGAAGAATAATTGGTGGTGGAGTGGGAAAGAGGGGAAGGAAAGGGGACGATTTCATTATCTTTCATGCGACTTTACCCACCCTCTTTTAGTCAGTCGCTGCGCTGTACAATAGGAGGGTGTGGTACCAGAAAAAAGTCTGCTGAGTTCCACATTGAATTCACTCACTTATGTGAATTAGTATCATCATTATTGGGGTCATTTATGTAAAAAATTTACCATCTCCGCTGTGGTGAACACAACCACTCTCCTACGTTACTTTTATTTAAACATTGCCAGTAGCGTTAGCTAGCCAGTTACTTTACTAACTCTCATTTGGTATCTACCAACCAACACCCTAATCCACACACTCCTGTTTGAACACTAACTACTCCATACTTTACACCGCTACGACAAGTACTATATATTACTGACCTGATCTACGGTCCACCGGTACTCCAACTCCACCGCACCAGCAAACAGTTTCTCCAGTCTTCACTATAGGCGGATAGGATAGGCGTGAGTGGTAAGTTGATTCACACAACAGCAAGAATATGGGGACTATCCCGCGCACGTGATATGCACGGCTAACCGACCACCGTTTCGCATAAAAAACAAAACAAAAACAAAACAAAAACAAAACAAACTAGCCCCGGCCTGTTCGGAATTTTCCTATTTTAAGATGCCATGGTATAGCAAAAGCTTCGTTGCAATCGCAAATAAACCTGAGAGGATCCTTTGTGTTCCACAGCTCCATACAACCGTTTTCAAAATTTCTAGGAACTGGATTTTAGAATTGCCAATTTTCCAGCTTCAACACTTTCTTACTTCACTAAATTAGGTACACTGAAACTTTATATAGTATAGAACTGGTCTACAAAGTATGAAGACACTTAGTTTAAAATTTACTCTCATTTCTACTTATACAGATCAAAATCTTCTACTTTTATGGTATTCGCATAGTCATAACCACAGGTGTAACCTTAGAATCACATACATTTTTGACTAATTTTTATGAACATTCATAAATATGTTCATGAAATTTTAGATGTCTAACTTTCACACAAACGTACAGCCGGACACACTGTATATTCTACTAGTGGCTTGCTTAATTGACCCTCTTTACAAGCAATAATTAATCCTACATTAACATCACAATGCTGACAGTTTTTTGTAACTATTTCAATAATTTCAACATTACAGTTTTCAATTGCTAGTTTGAACACAGTCTCATATTCTTTTTGACCAATTTTGTCAGGAATATCTGTGTAATTGTACAGGTGCTTTATTACACTATTTTGTCCATTCATAGCAGCACAGTGCAGTAGAGTATGACCATCTGTATAGGTGAGTACTTTCAATTAGCATACTGAAATGCAAATGTAAAGATATTCTCACTGACTCATTAAAATGTGACAAAACTAATGGCCAAAAGGTACTACAGACAATTAGCTATGTAAGTTCAACAATCCAAACATCCAGCATGTCTTGACACCAACAAACGAAGATAATGGAAGAGAGATGTGACTGTATATAGTTTTCTTTGTGGTTCAGTAACAATGTTATGTGAGTAACATCACAGCAGTGGATGGGGCTAGAGGGGTCCATTCTTTGTATACACTTGGCTGCTGTTGGAGTACTGAATACTGAAGAAGATCTGCAAGACAATGTAGTACAGAAGACAGAAACTAAAAAACACCATATTTATTAGAGTAGTACAGGTAAGGTATCTGACTGATTAAATCATTAGGTCAATACTATCCTTATTATACAATGCTTTATTAGCTACCTGCTGATTAACTTTTCAACTACTAGGATCAGAAACCATGCCCAAAGCCCCAAAATAACAACTGCTTGAAAAACTACCAACACCTCAGTGGTGGAGATATAGCGATATAGCTAAGAGGGGGGAGGAGGGGGGGGGGGGGGGGGGGGGGGGGGGTGCACCATTTTAGTCAGTCCTATGTATGGTAGTTTGAAAAAGTTGTCACATAATCCAAAGTATAAAACTTTTTTCCCCTTAATATAAACGTGAAAAGTATAAACAAATATAGATAAATTAACACGATTACTAAGCAACTTACTACTCCATACAATTACATAGTATATATACCTATTGTATGCAGGGGTTTTATACCAACTATGAGAGCCCTGGGATTCCTCCCCTTCCCCCCCCCCCACCCCCCCCACCCCTCCCCACCTCCTCCCATACAAGTATGAAAACCATAGCTTAATAACTCTGCTGCTAGTTGTTGTTGTTGTTTTTTTATAAATTATAAATGTCCAACACTTCTTCAAAGTTTTGACTATCTATTTCAGGTCCTACATAATAGCTTGTTTAAGTTTTTATCTGACAATCTGTTTCATAGTCATGACTTCACTATTTTCATGCGGCTAAGAGGATCTTCTGACTCACAAAATTTCCCACCCTTGCAAAAATCCTGTATGAATCCCTGGTATGCTGAGCTCAACGATCAATTTCAATATCTTGTTCTCCTAAATTGTTATAATTGAGAAACTGCGCTCCCTACTCTTAAATGCTCGGCTTTGTAATGCAGAGATCGGAAAGAGCATTTTCTACCATGAAGACTTAAACGTTCAGAGGATATAAACAACAAAGCAACAACCAACTTTCTACAACTACATTATTTTACAAAAACTGATAAAATCTACATAATCAATATCGCAAAAACATTAGTTTACATTACTTTCTGATGGATGTATCTTTTATGGTCATAATGATGGTATTGTTAAAGGGATATTTAGTCATTAGTTTGTGTGTTTGCTATGTTTCTTGCCCATAACCCAAATTTTATGCTTTTATGCTTTAGTAAAGAGTAAATAAGAAATGTTGATTCCATTCCCATCCCTCCATGCAGACAACATAGTTTCACCATGTATAGTCCCCCCCACCTCAACTCCAAACAATCTCCTTATCATCCACAGATCAATCTCCTTATCAATGTCCATAGATATTTTGGCTAGAATTTATAGTGTAACTCTAGTATTTATTCCAATTACAGCACCAAAATAAACAATTTTAATAGAGCAACAGTCCGTTATTAGAATAAAAATGAATTGTTGACCTACAGAGCTAAGGTACTTAAAATAGGAAAAACTAGACCACTGGATATCTATTTTGTGGTTCCTTATGGTGTAACAGTTTAAGATAAGTCTGGAAATGATACCAATAGTTTTTCATAACTGAACATTCCTCTGACATTGAGGGCCTCATGCACATTTATTTAGCTAGGCAACTCAAAAGAATATTTACAAATATCAATTGGTTTATAAATAGAATATGGAAGAAATTCAGTCACTGAATTGTTTCACCATTAGAGTGGTGCTGAAATTGGAATAAATACAGTATGAAAACTGTGTTTGGTATAAGCCGTTTACATTGATAGCAGAGGAAATAAACAAAAGCTTTGTGGTAAACACAATCCCACAATAGCAAACTTGAATTAGTTATTACTGATTACATTATGTAAACACTGAAATCAGTCATTTTCGATTATCATACATCACATTGCACGCAAAAAAAGTCATTAGCTATACCACCCCACTTCGCCCAATACAACTTGTTATTTCTCTTACATAAGAAATGAAACTTCAGTCCGCTTGCATCTCCTTGGAGTAGCTAGGGCTTCCAGGCCCAGACTAACCCATCCACGTCTTGATAATAACCAAACAAATGTGCTGAGCTGTACAATAGCAGTAGACATAGTAGTAGTAAGCGTATAAAATCAACATTTATAGTATTAGCATTAGTTGTAGTAGTAGAAATAATAATACAGTAACAATCAGAGTTGGGGTTAAATATTGTATTGCAATTGTATTTAATTGCAATTGTATTTAATTGCAATTAAATACATTTATTGCAGTAATTGCAATGGTAATTGTATTTGAGTTACTCTTACTTTATGTATTTGCAATGTATTCAAATACTAGCAAAATTATGATTACAAAGTTTGAAATACATGTATTGCTAAAGAGAGGAAATAGAAAAATTGAGCAAGTCACTCAAAAAATTCCTGGGAAAGGGAAGGGGAAAAATACCGTTTTGATATTTCATTGGAGGCCACTGAGTCATTGGAGGCCACTGAGTGTGTGGAGGCCACTGTGTGTGTGTGTGTGCTCATGTGTGTGTGTATTTGTGTGTGCTGCATGTGCATGGATGTGTGTGTGTGACACCAGGTAAGTATTTGTAATGCAATTAAATACACTTCTGAAATCAAGTATTCGTATTTGCAAATTGTGTTTGAAGAGAGAGCAGTATTTGCAATTGTAATTAAATTCTATTGGTGTTTGACCCCAACTCTTGTACAATAATAACACAATTAAAGCAATATTTCTCTGTATTAAATCTGAAAGGTAAATCAGTTATAACATGATGTCTGGCAAAAAGTATTAACATTACATAACATCAATGCTGGCTAAGTCATAGATTTAACTTGACGAAATAAAAACATCATTTTTTTGTCTTATCCTAAACTGCTGCTTCCTATCTCCAGCTACTTGTGTCCCAAGGTGTTACCACTTACTGATTTATAATGGCCACACTGCGCAAGATATTATGTTCAACATGTAATGGCAGGTCACATGTGGTTGGGCTGTCAATTCATGTAGTTCAGTTTCTTGTTTCTGAGTCACAATATATTCTGCTTTCTGTCATTGATGCACACCAAACATTTCAGACCTTGCAATACTTCTGTCTTCAATATATAAGAGGAATACTATACACATAAAAAGTGCCAGTTTTAGTAATTATTTTGGAGGAGATAATGCTTCATATCTCTGGCTAGAGCTATAGCCAAGGCTGTGACTGAACTCAGCATGTCAGACCTTCTATATTTGTGTGTAGCTAGGACTAATCCAAGGGAGCCATTTATTTTTAGAGTATTATCTCCTTTATCGCTCACGCTGTGACATTAGTGTCAATCATACAATTGAGATCCTCATTAAATATTGAATTTAATATGGGAATACATTGTAATTACAGTGAATAGCCTGAGACAGTGAAGAGTAATAAGGATTCTTTTATGTAACCCCTCTATTTAGTAAAAAGTAGCAAAGAGATATTGCAATTTCTATTTTATAAAAACAAACAAACAAACAAAAAAGCAAAACAAAACAGTAAACAAACAGAACCCATGTGTACATCTAAATGATAGAGCTATCTATTTATTTAGATACAAGATGATCAATAATACTGTTGGCCCCCCAAGTTTCTAACGTAAATTACATCCTGCTATAACTACTACTACTACTACTACTACTACTACTACTACCACTATGACTACTACGACTATTAGTAGAAGTACTACTACTTTTTCACATGTTTGAAGTCATGCACTTGCATGGTCTGCTACTTGTTTTAAATAATGTTTTCAATTAATCTCCTACCTTGAGCATTCACCTGATTTTGTTCCCATAACTTTGCAAGACAATTCCAAATCATATGTCAGCTAGACTGAATCCAACGTAGTTTAACTTTCAGTCAACATGAATGAAATTGAAAATGGACTTACAAGCTGACTTGCCTTCCAGAGCTTAGGAGTAGAGAGCACAACCACCATGATTAGGACCTGTCTAAAGGCAGAGAGAGAAAATGAAGGGGGAAAAAATACAACAATTTCATCAACATTATTCTGTTGACGATGTAGTAATTGATGATGTAGTGATGTACAAGACTTGAAAATATCATGGTGCCTATCACATTGCTATTTGAAATATTACAATGCAGGGGGTGGGTGGAAAGTGTGGTACGAGCTTCTAATTTGATTACCTCTTCTCTGCTTCCACCTTGACTGCAACTCAAGCCCTACACATGAGAGTAATTCATTCATTTTAAACCATTAGTTCCCAAAAACGACTGCAACAATTTATTGAATGTAAAAATCAAAATGTTTGTATGATGTGAAAGTTAGTATTAGTACCAACTATTTTTGTCAATATCTGCAAAACATTTCCAAGTTCTATTTTGCTCCCCAATTGATTGAACCCTGTTGATAGACTACTCCCTATGATATACTAAAATTGGATCAAACCTTTTTAAAGGATATAATCAATCTAACAAGTCATGTTAATGGTCACAAAATTAAATGAGCAATTTCAAGTAAACTAACCTGTATCCCCAAACTTCTATCCAATATCTTCAATGGGTCCTCCTGCGGAAAAACAGGAATAGAAGCATATATGAGCTGACTTGTCTACTAACCATCAGATCTCCCAGGATAAAGTCTCTTTGCCTGAAGATAGTTAAAAGAGGGGGGAAACAATTACAACATAAAAAAGATCTACCAGACATTTTGGATAATAAAATTACTTGTTAAGCATTCCCCTGATTATTGAGTCTATCATTTTATTGTATGAAAATACTACAATGCCGAAGGAAGGGGGGGGGGGGGGGGGGGAGGTGGAGAGAATAGCAACAATCTGCAATTAAGTACACTTACAAGTTATCTGATGACCTAACCCAGAATTATATTTTAACTATGGCTGTAGCTCTCAGACATAAAAGTATACCCTCTGCTAATCATCATCATCTGTTTTTTTTTATTCATCCTCCCTTTTCAGATCTCACTGGTGAGAGACAGTTGGTTAACTCCTTCACTTAGCCAACTGAAAAAAGTATTACTATCTTTATACATAATAATAACTATAAAAAAGGTTAAAAATATTTTTAATCTTAGTCTCTCGACTGTAACAATTTATACACATGTAATTTAAAAATCAAACTACTTGCATCAACAGCTTTGTTTTAGTCGCATTTTCCCTCCAGATAAGCAATGACTGCTTAAATGCCACCCCTAGCACTCACCATCTAAACATGCATTATATTTAAGCTCTTGAGTAACTTATATTTAAGTGCTCTCATGGTTATTATTGCCAGTATATATTTTTATAGCTATGCATGTACCACTTACCACATGCCTCCCAGATATCTTTTTGCACCTCAGCAAAGTCTTCAATACCGAACTGAGATAGAGTAGTGTTCCACATCTATTGTAATAAATGTAACATACTTTTTTTTAAATGGCCCAATAATTTTAATACATAAATAGCTATTGTGAAACATCACTCCACGCTAACATTTGTCTAGTGACTTTGTTGTCACTCTAATTAGTTGTATGTATATTTATTTGATTGGGCATGTAAATACATACGTTATTAGTAACAAAATCATATTTAATCATCTTTTTATTATCGTTGAGTTTAGTTCCGTCATTGCAACAATATTTTCACAACTTACTATTGTGTTAGCTAACCAGTTGACAGAATACTTGCGGCAAAATATCAAGAGGGCAAAAAAAAAAAAGGATAATAACCCTCTACATTTGGTTGCAACAGCAGATCAGGTTGAGGGCAAAGTAAATTCAGGGAACCTGAACTACACCAGTAAAGGAAAATACAGCCGAGCAGGAGGATGAGTACTACAAAAGTAGTAAGCAGTATTTAAACTATCCAGGGAAGCAAGCAAACAGAAGTTAGTGAATAGCCTACTCCAAACCTATCTATGTCAATTATTTAACCATCCCCTCACCTCTTTTTTGACGATAAAAGTGTCCTGCTGTGAGAATTCTGTTGCAACCTTAGTTGTAGCTCCCATTTCCTCTAAATTCATCATTTATCATCATCATCACCATCATCATCATAATTATCACCACCATCATCATCACCATCATGATCATGATCATCATCATCATCATCATCATCACCACCATCATCATCATCATCATCATCATCATCACCACCATCATCATCATCATCATCATCTTCACCACCATCATCATCACCATCATGATCATGATCATCATCATCATCATCATCATCATCATCATCATCATCATCATCATCATCACCACCATCATCATCATCATCATCATCATTGTTACTATCTTCTCCCTTCTTCTGATTTCTCATGGAAGACTGTGTGTTTGCTGCACCACTGTTACTAACTTCTATTTCCTTCTTCTTACGATTTCTCATGGAAGACTGTGTGTTTGCTGCTCGACTTGGCTCACTAAAAAAGGTAATATTATTATACAAATATAATGTTTAAAAGAGTTGTAACATCTGAACATGCATTCTATTCAAACTGTGTGTAAGACTTACTATTGGAGTGATTTGAGTGATCTCCGATAATGTTGGCAGTATTTATTTTGTAACTGCTGTGATAATTTTGAGAGTCCAACTGTTCTGTTTCCCATAACTTCTGCAAGACATCTCCAAGTCTTGTCTTCGCCAGACTGAAGCCAACATTGTAGCATTTTCCTGAAGCGAACATCTGCACTTGAATGTGATTCTTCTATAGCATCCAATGTCCCTACTGGAAGCTTTAGTCCCAGTCCAATGTTGTACCATTTAGCACGTGCCTGCCAGATCTCTTCCTGAATTTTACCCAAACCGTCAATACTCAACTCAGTATGAGAAGTGATGTATGTAACCTCTACAGTAATAAAAAGTCAAATAATGGAGCTAGTCAGCAGCCAATAATATTACTAGTGCTTGTAGCATTATGTTACTGCTTGCTGAATGAAGTATTATGAGACTAGTTAAGTGTGTTAAAGTACCCTCATATCTATGATAGACAAATAGAGAAACTAAATCACATTTTTCTGCTCTCCAAGCTGGAAGTATAAACAGCACATAGTGATTGAATTACCTGGGCAGTGGCGTTTAGGAGGTGGCATTTGAATATATTTTTTAAAGACTTGATCTAAGTTACAAAAATGTTGCAATTTTTAAAAATCTCTGACAACACATCAATATAAAATTCTACCTCGGCGTTTTTTCTTAATTGGATCTTTTTCATACATATTGCCATGGAGTTTACCTAAGCAAACACATAAATAAATACACAAATAAAAATATTTACCAAATTGTATAACTAAGCAGAACATTTAATTCAGTTGAACTATAGCTATTTTAATGAGGCATCGAAATAGCTTGACCAATGAAAATGGTACATGAAAATACTGTCTTCATAAGAACATAAGCTAAACTAGCCAGAAACACTCAACAATAT